>JADMIO010888863.1_pt1 | contig 70046 bp, 61 predicted proteins | sample 8958161 | NCBI WGS metagenome assembly JADMIO01 (sample SAMN16585339, study PRJNA669376) | soil metagenome | isolation source: Crop rotation soil | place: USA: Cullars Rotation, Alabama | collected 2011 | reverse complement strand
GCCGCGACTTCAAGTCACGTGAATTCCAAGCTTCGGATCCCACTGTGCTGGAAAGCCTGGCCGCATCTTCGCTAGCTTACGGTGCTGACCCCGATAAACCTGCGACCGCGCCACGCCGTCAAATGGGAATCCTGTTATATTCCTACGGCATTCATGCAAAAATCAATCGTGACAACAGTTTCACCGAGCCACTCGCATTCCTTGACTTTTGTCACGACCGGGGAGCTGCCGGCGTGCAACTGCCGCTCGGTCGTCGAGACGATCAGGCAACCGCGAAGATTCGCGAGCGATGTGCCGAACTGCGGATGTTCGTGGAAGGCATCATTCGTTGCCCTTCCGATGACGGTGATGTGGCACGATTCACCGCGGAAATGCGTTCCGCGAAAGCCTCGGGAGCGACCGTTCTGCGGACGGTATTATCGGGCGGGCGGCGCTACGAAGAATTCGATCGGGCCGAACAATTTCGCGACCTCGCGGTTCGTGCCGAGAAGTCGATATGGCTGGCGGAACCGATCGCCCGCCAACTGAATTTGAAGCTGGCTATCGAAAATCACAAGGACTTTCGCAGTGACGAGCAGGCGGAATTGCTTCGAAAACTGAGTAGTGAATTTGTCGGAGTCTGCCTGGACACGGGCAACAATATCGCCTTGCTGGAAGAGCCCCACGCAGTCGTCGAGACCCTTGCTCCGTGGACGATGACGGTGCATTTGAAAGATATGGGGCTGGAAGAATCGGCCAATGGATTTCTTTTGTCCGAAGTCCCGTTGGGCCAGGGCATTCTCGATCTGCGGCGGATCATCAATACGGTACGGAAGGCCAATCCGCAGGCGCGGCTCAACCTGGAAATGATCACCCGCGATCCCTTGTCGATTCCCTGTTTGACCGACAAGTACTGGGCCACACTCGAACGCGTTCCGGGCAACGTGCTGGCTCGGGCCCTGACGCTCGTGCGGAATAAAGCCAGCCGTGAACCCTTGCCGCGCATCACCATTCGCAGTCCAGAAGAGCAACTGAAAATCGAAGATGACAACGTTCGCAAATCACTGGCATTTGCTGTGAAGATGTAGGCACATCTCGGTGAAGTTTACTTGTGACAGAGCACCTGGCGTACCGCTTCAATCCAAACCGACACGGCTTCCCAAACACACAACCAAACAGAGAATCCTCTGTCTTCCCAACTCGTGATGGTTGATGCTCGACCAATCTCCCAACTGATTCGCCACGAATGAATTACCATTCCACTGCCTTGTCGGTCCAGAAACGAGTCTTTTTCCACACCATCCCAATTGAAACACCATCGCAACAGATGACGGCACGACAATTGCACTTGTGATCTCACTTCAGTCCATCGTGTTCGCTGCAAGTGAGGAAGTACGAAAATGACGATTTTAGAAGTTTTGGTGTTGTTGCTAGTCGCGGGGATCTGTGGCGGAGTCGCACAATCGATTGTGGGCTACTCACATCAGGGCTGCCTGGCTTCGATTTTCCTCGGCTTCATTGGTGCCCTGCTGGGGACCTGGTTGGCGAGACAGGCGGGCTTGCCGGAATTGCTCCTCATCACAATTGGGGACCAAAATTATCCAGTCATCTGGTCCATCATTGGAGCCAGCATCTTTGTCGCATTGCTCGCGCTGATCTCAGGTCGACGCCGCATTCGAGAGTGACGCCGGGGTCGATGTTTACGAGTTTCAGTATTCGCCGGCAAGCGAAAAAGTATTTTGAATCAACGCGATCCGGCGAAAACTGAAAATCGTGCACCCGACCCCTTGCTCATGGCGTCTCGAATCTTCCAACGAACCTGAAGTCTTCCACGCGAAAATCACGGGGGATCAGCGAAAAGTGTCGTTTTCTGTAGCTGAATTCGCAAGAATTCAGATGCACGAACAGCGGTTACATATTGACTCTGAATTCTTGCGAATCCAACCACGTGTAAAGTCCGGTCCACCGATTTCAAACGGATTTGCGTTGCGGCATCAGCTGCGTGACCCGTGTCCGAACCAGGTGCAAATGCAGTCGTAGATTGTAGTACTCTTCCATATAGCTGAGCGGAACTCCAACCTGTGCCACCTGTTGTTCCAGGATGTTTAACTCTTCCAGAGACCGTTCCGCTTCCTCGATGGACATTCCCTGAATCGCCTTCTGATCGACCTTCCGCAACCGGGCGTACCAGAGGTAAATCTTGCGCCGCGTCCGCCACCGTACCAGAGGAGGAGTCGCACGAATGAGTGGCATCAGCACCATGATCAATGGGATGATCATGATCTTCATCCGATCGACAAGTGAGGCCAGCCAGAAGGGAAGCAACCGCTGCAACACGGGCGGACCGAATTTGAAGTAATTGACGGCATGCTCGCTGATCGGAAGATCCGTGCGCGAGGGAGAAGGAAATTCCCCTGGATTGGTCAGCAGATCCCCCGCGCTATGCACTTTCGTGGCGACATTCAGTAACAGTGTAATCAATGCCGGATGCAGCGACTTTCGCGTCACCAGTGTGGCACTGGGAGAGATCATGACGATACTCTTCGCCGGGACATTGTCCTTGAGTTCCAACAGGCCCCCGGCGGGGATCGTCAACGTCGAAAGAAATCGAAATCTTCGTTCATAGGCTTTGGCCTGACTCAACTCGACCAGTCCGACGTTTTGGGCCTTGAGAAGTTGTTGAATATAGCCGGTCTCGACACCAGCCACAAAGAACGCGGCATCCACTTCATTTTTGGTCAGTGCGTCAGCCGACTGGTTTCCGGCGATTGGCACAAAATCGGCTTGGGACGCATCAATCCCATTGGCGGTCAGCAATTGAAGTGCAATGCCCCGAGTTCCACTCCCTTCAGGTCCAATCGCCAGGCGCCTCCCCTTCAACTGCGTCAACCGGTCCACAGGTTGCGACCCGTGATAGAAAATCCACAGGGGTTCATAGTACAGGCTACAGAGGGCCTGCAGAGATTCGGACTGTTTCGGATCGGCAATGCCGCTTTGAACCAGCGCGACACTGACGTCGGAATTGGGATCCTGGAGCAAACTCAAGTTTTCAACGGAACCTTTGGTGGACCGCAGTTCCAGAGTAATCCCGTCTTTCTTCAGGATGTCCGCGTATTGTTGCGCGAACCTGTGATAGGCGCCGTCTTCACGTCCCGTGGCAATCACGATTCGATGAGGTGGTGGCGCCTCCACAAACAGCACGAATGGAATCATGATTCCAGCAATGCAGACTCCCAGGACGGCAATCCACATCCAGAACGGAAACGACGATTTCTTTTCAAGTTCTTGCGACATAATTGGTTTGGTGGTTTGGGGGAATTGTCGAAACCGCCGCATCGTAGACGATACCCCGCCACCAGGGATAGATCGGATTGACCCAGAATCATTCACGGTCCCAAACGAGGTCGAAGCGCAAGTGAGTCCATTCGACCCCGTCATTTTGGGTTGTGAGATCTATTGACTCGTCACAACTTGTGACGGAAAGCCGGCAACAGGAATTCCCCTGAATCATTGATTCCGAGTGAAATAGTCACTCAATACCAAACCCACGAAAAGCGCCAGCCAATAGAAACCGGCTCCCGCGAAGATCCAGATCAGTCGCTCACTGAATTTGACGCGCATAAAGAAGAGGACAATCAACGCCCCCTTCGCCGTGGCAATCAGTACCGCCACTCCGAAGCTCCACCGTCCCAGTTCGAAGCGGGAGACTCCAACTGTGAGTCCGAGCAACAGCAGTAATGCGAGGAAACACGACACTATCGTTCCAATCGACTGCTCCGCTTGCTGTGTGTGTTTCATGACGCCGCCACGAGGTAGAACAGTGGAAACAGAAAGACCCAGACCAGATCCACAAAGTGCCAATACAACCCCGCGTTGTGGATCATCGTCTCCGCGGACTGCCCCAGCCGGTTGAGATACGCCAACACTGCGAGCACCATCAATAACGTGATGCCGATGACCATATGCAACGCGTGCAAGCCCGTCATCAGAAAATACAGGTTGAAAAATGCCATCAGTCCCATTCGTTCCGAGCCTGCCGGGGCAAACGTCCAACCCGAAAATGGAATCAGATGATCGAGATACTTGTGATGATATTCATAGAACTTAATGCCGAGGAACAGAGTCCCCAGAATGACCGTTCCGACTAATAACGCCGCCGTTCGGCGTCGGCCGACTGTCCCAATTCCATCCACCGCCAGGGCCATCGTAAAACTGCTCGTCAATAAGATGGCCGTGTTGACTGTACCGAGTGTGACATCCATCTTGTGGCTGCCGAGAGCGAAGGCCGCTGGATATGTATACCGATAGACCAGATAGGCCACAAACCAGCCGCCAAAGAACATGATCTCCGTGATCAGGAAGACCCACATCCCCAATTCATCGGCCTGACGCTGTTGTTCCGCGGATACGAACTGGTGTGCTGTCGATCCCATTGGACGAGCAAATGTTTCGCCTTGCAATTCAGGCGTTTGAGGCAAGGGACACCTCCTTCGTTTGCGGGAAACTGTAAGCTTCCTCCGTCACGATTGGTGTTTGAAGAAAATTATCGGTCGGCGGTGGCGAAGAGGTCTTCCATTCCAGACCGGTGTGACCGAACGGATTGTCACCCGCGGGAGCACCATAATACAGTGACCAGACCAGGTATGTTAGTGGAAACAGGTAGCCAAATCCCAAAATCGAGGCCCCGGCGGATGACATGACATTCAACACCTGGAACTCTTCCGGATAGATGTGGTAGCGTCGAGGCATACCCAGATAACCCAGAATGAACTGCGGAAAAAAGGTCAGATTGAATCCAACGAAAATCAGAATCGCCGAGAGTCGAGCCCAGTATTCCGGATACATCCGCCCGGTGATCTTGGGCCACCAGAAATGGATCCCGCCCAGATACGCCATCACGGTCCCTCCGACCATGATGTAATGAAAGTGCGCGACGACGAAGTATGTGTCATGCACGTGGATATCAATCGCCAGGCACGCCAGGAACAAGCCCGTCAGGCCACCGATGGTGAACAGGCCAATGAATCCCAGTGCGTATAACATCGGCGTCTCCCACGAGATTGATGCCTTGTAGAGTGTGGCCGTCCAGTTAAAGACCTTGATGCCAGACGGAATTGCGACCAGAAAACTGAGCATCGAAAACACCAATCCGGCGTAAATCGACTGGCCGCTGACAAACATGTGATGGCCCCACACCAGGAAGCCCAGGATGGCAATCGCAAAGCTCGACATTCCGATCATCACGTAGCCGACGGGACGCCGCTGTGTGAAGCAGGCGATCAACTCACTGACAACTCCGAACGCCGGCAAAACCATGATGTAGACGGCCGGGTGCGCATAGAACCAGAACAGATGTTGAAAGAGCAGGGGATCACCACCCATTGCGGGATCGAAAATGCCGATTCCCAACCCGCGTTCCAGTCCGACAAGCAGAATTGCGGCCGCCAACACGGGCGTCGCCAGAACCATGATGATGCTGGCTGCATAGATCGACCACATAAACAACGGCAGTCGGAACCACGTCAAGCCGGCAGCGCGCATCTTGTGCGTGGTCACGATGAAATTCAGGCCCGTCAAAATCGATGAGAATCCCGCCACAAACACGCCCACCGCGGTCGCCATCACATACGTATTCGAATACGTACTGCTATACGGCGTATAGAAAGTCCAGCCGGTGTCAACGCCACCCGCGAGTATGGCCCAGATGGTCACGACTCCACCAGACATATAGAGATACCAACTGAGCAGATTCAAACGCGGAAACGCCAGGTCCTTCGCGCCGATCATCAGCGGCACCAGGAAGTTTCCCAGGACCGCCGGAATGGCCGGAATCAGAAAGAAAAAGGTCATCGTGATGCCGTGAATCGTAAACAGCTTGTTGTAGGTTTCCGATTCGGTCAGATCGCCTTGCGGCGTCAACAATTCAAGTCTGACAATTGTGGCCGCGACACCGCCGATTACGAAAAAAAACGTCACACCAAGCAAATACAGCAGCGCTATCCGTTTGTGATCCGAAGTCAACAGCCAACTGCGAACGGTATAGGCTGTGTTCAGATAGTGTTTTGCAGGATTAGACTTCATTATAACAGCCATGGCTGCAGCAATCATTCTATCGAATCAAAAACCGAAATATTGACAATCATCCCGTGTTCCGGAATTAGGCAGCGAATTTAAGGAGACAGCGAATGAATACAAAGACTTACAATCATTGCCCTTGGTAAGTTGCTACAGCCCCGGTTGCGACAACGGCATTCATTCGCTGTCTCCTTAAATTCGCTGCCCAACTGTTCCTTTCGCTATTGAGTTGATGTTGGATTTCATGCAAACGGCCAGCTGAAGCGAAGTGCCTTGCATCGCAAGTTCTCAATCCATTGGCTGCCGGTCGCGAGGCACCGGTATCGATTTCGCATCTGTATTCTCACGCACCGCAGCCGATGCATCTGATGTGCCGAGCGATTTGATTTCGGCGATCAATTGCAGGATTGTGTCCTCGCCCACCTGTCCATCATACGAGGGCATCAACGGCTGATAGCCGGCGACCACTTTTGCCGTGGGTTGCAGTATCGATTCACGAATATAGTTGGCATCCGCAACAACTGATTGTCCGTTTTGGAATCGCACCGTGTTGCCGATCAGGTTCTGCAATGGCGGCCCGCGACCGGCCGCGTCACCACCGAGATGACATGACGTGCACCGGAGTTGTTCCAAAAACTTGACCGGACCTCGCGGACCGGACTCTCGACCGGTCCGACCGCTGAGCCACTGCTGATACTGATGAGGATCCAGGACATGGACCGTGCCTCCCATCGTGCTGTGTTTCGCACCGCAGTACTCAGCACAGAACAGATGGTATTGACCCGGCTTTGTGGCCTGAAACCAGATTGACGTATAGCGTCCTGGCAGGACGTCATGTTTGACGCGGAAGGCGGGAATGTACAAGCTGTGGATCACATCCTCGGAAATCAAATTGATCTTGATCGCCTGATTGAGCGGCACGTGCAGATCATTTATCTCAGCCGTTCCATCGGCGTGCTGAAACTTCCACATCCATTGGCGCGCCACGCAATTCAACTCCATCGCGCCTGCCGGCGGTCGCGATTGCTGAAAATACAGTTGAGCGCCCCATACGAACAGCAACATCGTGAACAGAAACGGACCGCTGATCCAGACAAGTTCGGTCAAGGTGTTGCCACGGGGTCGTTCCCTTCGATCGGCCGACGAGCCACGACGATATTTGATTCCGAAATAGACGATCAGAAACAAGATGACCGTCGCCATGATGCCACAGCCGATCAACAGCGTCACATACAACCGATCGACGTTGTCGGCGATCGATGACGCCTGCTCGGGCATCAGACGAAATTCGGTATTCATCGCCGGTTATTCCATTTCATTCGGGCTGGGAGTCACAATTGGCGGAATGGGTCGCGCGGAAAACTCCAAAGCGGAACGAAGCTGCTCTCGACGGAACATGATCCACAAAAAGCCCCCCATGACGAGGACCGTGATGACTCCCGCCAATCGGATGGCATGTCCAATCACAAATCCATATTTGCCGGTGGCGGGGTCATAGTGAAAACAGAGCAGCAGAAACTGTTCCACTGGCGTGGCAATCCTGTACCGTGAACTGTCAACCAGACTCCGCTGGAGATCCTCGGGGACGTAGTCGATCCCATAGAAATAGCGGCTGATACGGCCATCGGGAGTCAAAATCACGATCCCACTCGCGTGCGCGTATTGATCTGACTTGGGATCGTAGAGATAGCGATAGCCGACACACGCAGCCAATCGATCAATTGCTGGCTGATCACCGGTCAGAAAGTGCCATCCGTGTTCGGCACCTGGACGCTGGTAACTTTCGGCATAGCGTTTCTTCTTGGTCGCCGCCATCGCCGAGGTTTCGTGTGGATCGATACTCACTGAGATGATGTGATAGTCTCGTCCCATTTCCAATTTCATGGCCTGGCTGGCTTCCAGTAGACCATTGAGGACTTGGGTACACAGCATGGGGCAGCGATAGTAGACCAGATTCAGAATGACGGGAGTCTCGTTGCAGATATCCGCCAGCCTGACGGGCTTGCCGGATTCGTCGCGAAAGCCAAGATCCAACGGGACTTGCTCATTCAGGTGTTGGTCCAGTCCGACCTGCTGCACAATGCGCTTGCCGCCCAGAGTGCCAGTCTGCGCGCAGGCTCGTGTGCCAACGGACAATCCCATGAGCATCGCAAGCAGCGCCGTAATGCGAACGGCATTGAGGGATATACATTTCATGGATGTGTCCGATCATTCTCAGCAGGCAGGCCCTGCTGTCAAAAACAGCGTGGATCTGTCTGCATCCGCAGTCCGGCTTTGCCATCCGCAGGAAATCGATTGAGGTTCAATTGCTGCGGATGGCAAAGCCGGACTGCGGATATGCAAAGATAGTAACAAAGAAACCTATCGCCGATCTCGCTCGGCCCGATCTGCAACTACTGCAACACCATTGCTTGATGGTTTTGAAGTTGCCCTATTATTGAGGAAACCACATGTCACCCTATCGGCCCAACGGGCCATAGGACATACTTGTACCCTTATCAAATAGCGTGACATTAAATTTATTTCTCGGATGATGTTCGATCACGATCGAGAAGTCCTCGCTGAATTATCAGTTCCATCGCTCGCGAAATCGGAATACGGACTCGGTCATTTTTCGGATCCTCGATTGCGTATTCATTCAACCGTTCCTCCTGTGCTCGTTCAAACTCTTGGTAATCACGGAATGCCGCGACCTGTAATTCCGGTTGTGTGATCGCGGGACGAGTTCCGGCGAGCGGCGAAACTTGTGCGTCCGTGGTCCGAGCCTGCGATTCAAACAGGCCAACCATCAGCCATAGGCCGACTTGCACAACAGCCACTATCAGTGCCACACCAACAAACAGGATTAAGATGCTTCCCGTCGCGACGTCGGACTTCTCGTAGTACTCAACTGGTCCAATGGTTTTCGCGCCCTGTTCGAACGATTCGGGCGAGTCAACTGCGGGCGGGCTCGATTCGCTCATGATGTTTCTCCGGTTCCGCAGTTAATAATTCCAATACAGGGAGCGTCAGTCGAAACGACAGGATCTTCAGGTAACTTGCCAGCCAGAATCCTCCGATTAAAGCTAATGCAACTGGTATCAACAGGTTGAACACGAATGCCTGTGGAGCAAAAGCCGGCATGACCAGCCAGTACAGATCCGCCAACCGCATTGCCAGCAACAACAGCGCCACAAACATCAATCGTGATGAACTCCGCTTTGTTGAACGACAAAGGAGCAGCAGGAACGGCGTCAGGAAATGCAATCCGATCAGCAGCACTGCCAGGAACTGCCAACCTCCAGCACCGCGGCTCAGATACCACGGAGTTTCTTCGGGTAAGTTTCCTGACCAGATCACCAGGAATTGTGTGAAATGGATGTAACTCCAGAACATGGTGAAAGCGAGCAGAAAATTGCCGAGGTCGTGCAGCCGTGAGACATCCAGTACGGTAGCAATCGCGGGTTGGGAGCGAAGCATGACCACCGCCCCGATTGCAAAGGCCAATCCCGAGACCGCTTGACCCGCCATGAAGAGAACTCCATAAACACTGGAATACCAGTGTGGCTCGAGCGACATGCCCCAGTCGATCGAGGCAAACGTGACGGTCAAGCCCCAGACGATAAGTCCTGGTCCAGCGTACGCGGCGAGGTGCTCGCGACGACCGACTTCATCAGGCTGAAATCGTCCTGCTGAAACATGAGCGATCCAGGTACCGAGTAAGATCCAGGCGGCGAAATAGAACGCGGCGCGAAGTTGAAAGGACGCCACATTCAAGTAGGCGGCCTTGTGTTGCAGGATGACATCGCCAGCAACCAGATCGGGCTGAGCCCACGGATAAAGTGTCGACAGATTGAGCAACACTGGAATGAACATGACGGCCAGCAGTGGTAGTGTGCCGTAAGCCGCTTCCAGTGGTCTGCGAATCGGCAAGCCCCAGCCACCACCGGTCAAATGATGTAAGAGAGCAATCGCAAGGCTGCCCAGAGCGATCATCCAGAAAAACAGGAATACGACCAGGTAGGCGGAATAGAATAGAGTGGGGCGGAAATAGACTCCGATCAGACTCGGCACAAGGGCAACCAATCCGACCACGAATGCGATTTTTCGCACTTGAGCGAGTCGTTCGGAGACCGCATCAACTGACGTCATGGTTGCTCCTTCCCGAGACTGGCCCGAACAGCGTCGGGGACATCACTGAGGCTCGCGTTTTGACTGAGTTGCAACGCCCGAATATAGGCCACAACGGCCCAGCGATCACGTGGCGTCAATTGCGGAGCATACCGGGGCATGGCGCCAAATCCCCGCGTGATGACATCATAAAAATGTCCCGCCGGGGCCTTTCGCAGGCGTTCATCATGATAAGTGGGGGGGCGTTGAAAACCGCGCTGGACAATCATCCCCGCACCAGAGCCTGTCCGGTCATGACAGGGAGTGCAATAGATGTTAAATCGTTCCCGGCCCCGTTCGAGGAACGGTCGGTCGATCTGGATGGGAATCTGAGTCACGAATTGTCCACCCTTCTTGCCTCGATAAAGGGCGTCGTCTTCATTCAACTCACCGCGAGCAATCGTCCCGGCAACAGCGGGGCGGGCTGATTGTCCATTGTTGAAAAAATTGCTCGACTCGAGGGTTTCATATCGCGGCTGATCCCGCATGTCGCGATGACAGCCCGTCGCGGCAATGATCAAATTGGCGAGGAGTATAGTTGACGTAAGGAGACTGACTAGCGTCCCCACGCCACCGGGCTTGCCACGGTGGTTTAACGGCTTTTGCACTATTACCAATGCAACACAAATGGTGGAGAGACTTCTCCCCTCGCCCCTGTACTGAGGGGAGAGGGGTCGGGGGTGAGGGGCTTCGCTGGACGTGTTATTTGGCACGACAAGATCCAGGGAAAAGCAGTTAGAACCCAACTCAGATGCCTGATCAGGTTCGTTTCCCCTCACCCCCAACCCCTCTCCCCGGGGTACCGGGCAGAGGGGGGCAGTGCAACATGTCGAAACATTTCCGCATTGAAGCATCAAACCGTTCATCGCGGCACGTCCAGTACTTTGTGAGGTCCCATTTCCTGTAGAAACTGACGCGTGCGTTCGAGATCAAACTGCGGATCCGTCGCTTCAATCAACAGGAAGAACCGGTCGCGGCTGGCCGATTCGAATTCGGGCACGCCGAACAGGGGATGATGGGGCATCGGCAGTCCATTCAGTGCCAGCATCCCCAACACGGTAAACAACGCAGCTCCCAGAACCGTCAGCTCAAACACAATCGGAATGAAGGCCGGCCAACTGTGATGTGGCCGGCCTCCGACATTCATGGGATACGAAATGACACTCGCATAATATTGCATCCCATAGCCCGTGATTCCGCCGAGAATGCCACCGACCAATGCGACAACCGGTAATCGGGTGGGGGCCTTCCCCAGTTCTTCCGCCAGGCCATCAATTGGAAACGGAGTATAGGCATCCATCTTCCGGAAGCCGGCGGCGCGGGCCTTCTGGACACCCATCGTCAAAGCTTCCGGTTCCTCAAACTCGGCCAACAGCCCATAGTTTCTGTGCGGGACACTCAGGATATCGTTCATGAGTTTTCCCCCCCATCGGTTTCATGGACCAGCTCGCACAATTCGAAAATCGAAATCACCGGCACGAACCGAATAAAGAGGAACAACAAGGTCAAGAATAAACCGATTGAGCCCAGGAATTCCCCCGCATCCCAAATCGTGGGAGAGTACATCTCCCAGGAACTCGGCAGGTAGTCACGATGCAGCGAAATCACGATGATCACAAACCGCTCCAGCCACATGCCGACATTGACAATCAGCGAAATGACAAACAACACCGCGGTACTTCGCCGCACACGGCGGGACCACAGGAATTGAGGCATGCAGACATTACAGAAGATCAGAGTCCAATAGCAGAACGCGTACGGCCCCAGAGCCCGGTTGATCGTCAAGTACCATTCGAACTCGGTCGCGCTGTACCATGAGAAAAAGACTTCCATCAGATAGCCATAACTGACCATCAGGCCCGTGGCCAGCATCACTTTGGCCATGTTGTCCAAGTGTTGTGCTGTAATGAAATCTTCCAATCCATAGACGCGGCGGAGTGGGATTGTCAGCGTCAAGACCATGGCGAAACCGGAAAAAATGGCTCCGGCAACGAAATAGGGAGGCAGTAAGGTGGAATGCCATCCAGGCACGATCGATACGGCAAAGTCGAAACCGACGATCGTATGCACAGATACGACCAAGGGAGTCGCGATTCCCGCGAGGAGCAGGTAGGCGGTCTGATACCGCTGCCAATGGATGGCCGAGCCCCGCCAACCCATCGCCAGGATCCCATAGACGATCCGTGGCAAGGTCTTCTTCGCTCGATCTCGCAGGGCTGCCAGGTCGGGAATCAGTCCCACATACCAGAACAACAGCGAAACCAGTGCATACGTCGAAACGGCAAACACATCCCAGATCAGCGGGCTGCGAAACTGAGGCCACAAGCCAAATGTATTGGGGTAGGGCATCAGCCAATAGAAGACCCAGGGCCGGCCCAGGTGGATGATCGGATAAATTCCCGCACAAGCCACGGCAAACAAGGTCATGGCTTCCGCGAATCGATTGATACTCGTTCGCCATTCCTGGCGAAACAACAACAGGACCGCCGAAATCAGCGTTCCGGCATGGCCGATTCCAATCCACCAGACGAAATTCGTGATATCGAAGGCCCACGCGATGGGGACGTTATTACCCCAGATTCCGATCCCGATGATCAACAGGACACTCGTGGTGTAGAGGAATCCCATCAGAAATGTAAACGCAATTGCGAAGCCCACAATCCAGCTCCGAGGCTGGTGGCCGGATAACACAATCGCACTGATCTTGTCGGTGACGGAGCGGTAAGTCTGACCGGGCGCGAGGACACGCGTTGAATCACCGTTAGACGGAATGGTGCTGTCTGAAGTTGCGCTATTATTGAGGAAACCCATGCGTCCCTCTTTCGGCCCAAAGGGCCAGAAGTTCATCTAGCCAGGGCCAGCTGCTCCGGGAATCGGCAAGTCAGGGTGTGGATTCACAACTCGACTGAGATACGTCGTCCGAGGTACGGTATTCAACTCAGCCAAGACACCGTAGTTCCTCGGCGATGCCTTCAGCGTTCGCACGCGACTTTCTGGATCGTTCAAATTCCCAAACACGATGGCCTGTGTCGGACAGGCTTGCTGACAGGCCGTGACGACATCTCCCTCATGTATCATGGCTTGATGGTCGAGTTTCGATGTGATGCGCGCCGCACTAATTCGCTGGATACAGTAACTGCACTTTTCCATGACTCCGCGGGACCGCACCGTGACTTCGGGATTGCGCAGCAGCTTCAAGCTGGGAGTGGTCTCGTCCGAGAACTGGAGATAATTAAATCGTCTGACTTTGTAGGGACAGTTATTGGAACAATACCGCGTTCCGACACACCGGTTATACACCATTGTGTTGGTCCCTTCCGAATCGTGCACCGTCGCACCAACCGGACAGACGACTTCGCACGGTGCATTTTCGCAGTGCACGCACATCATGGGCTGGAAGTAGATCTCTGGATGGGCCGGTTCCCCGTGAAAGTAGCGATCGATGCGAAGCCAATGCATTTCACGCCCGACGGCCACTTGTTCCTTACCCACGACGGGAATGTTGTTCTCTGCCTGACAGGCGACAACACAGGCATTGCACCCAATACACGCAGTCTGATCAATCACCATGCCCCAGGAGTTGCCTTCGTATTTCACCGCAGGATATAGAGTGGGAAGAGCAGGGGGAGAATTCGGCGCCGGGTCCGATGCGCGTTGGACCTGGTCCAGCAGTTGGTCAAACGTGACTACTCGGACGATGTCCCGGCCTTCCATGTTGTGGTGGTGTTGGGTCGTGGCAATCGGATGCAGATCGCCTGTCTTCCGAACGGTCCCGACCGCGAACCACGCGGACTTCGAGGGCAAAATGGAATAGGCGTTATAGCCAATGTTCGTTCCGACACGTCCGCTGCGCGTTCGGCCATAGCCAAATGACAATGAAACACAATTATCGGGTTGTCCTGGCATCACCCAGACGGGCGCCGGGATTGCATGCTCATTGATGGTGACGTCGATGAGCGTACCATTTTTGAATCCCATTTGGGCGGCCGTGTCAGGACTGACATATGCGACGTTGTCCCAACAAATCTTGGTCAGTGGTTTCGGCAATTCCTGGAGCCAGCCATTGTTGGCGAATTGACCATCCCAGATCGTCGAATCGGGGTGAAACTCAATCTCGATCATTTGGCGATTCTGTTCAGTCGACGCTGGCTTCGGAAAATCGCTTTCGTGTGTCCACTTGAGTTCCACGGCGACAGGTGGGGACTGAGTTTCCGGCACTACGCCTGAATGGACGGCTCGCCGCCAGAGTCGCTCGAAATCGTTCTTGTCGAACTTCGCTTGCCAATGCTGCCGCACAAGCTCATAGGGCGATTTCAAAGCATCTCCCATCAGAACCGCGACCAGTTCGTGACCTGTTTTTCCCTCGTACAAGGGGGCGATCAGCGGTTGGAGAATCGTCGCGGTTCCATCGAAAGCTCGAGTATCGCTCCAAGACTCGAGATCGTGGGCCGCCGGGATGAGCCAATCACACAGAAACGAAGTCTCGTCGTTGAAGTCCGAGAGATGCACTCGGACCGGCACATTCACCAGAGCTTCGGAGAACCTCAGTTCCCCCGGAGCGTTATAGACGGGGTTGCCACCGAGGATCATTAATGCGGAAACGTGGCCCTGGCTCATGTCGCTCACCAGATCATCGAGTGAATTTCGATCGCGGGGCGGCCGCGCCACGACGGGTGCGACGTAAGTGACTGTTTTTCCAACATTCCCCAATGCCTCATTGATGGCATGGACCAGAGCATGCACGATTGGAGGCTGGCCGGTTCCAGTGATGACAATGCTGGAACCACGATTGCGAGACAAATCTTGAACGACCGCACGCAACCAGAGATCCGGAACATCGAGTACCGATTGCTGAGTACCTGGATTTTCCTCGGACTGGATCAACCTCAGGAGTTGCCGGGCCAAGGCTTCAATTCTGGATGGCCGGAGCGGAATCCGATGGTCTGCCATCGCCCCCGTGATACTCGGAGCACCTTCCGCGACATACAGTCGATTCATCGTTTGGCTTGTGGCCGTGATTCTGCGACCGTCGACGAAATCCCGGGCGTACTTCAAGCTTCCCGGCAAATCACACAAGAAATCGCAATCCAGCGCGAGTATGATTCGCGCCCGATCGAAATGGAACAGGGAATCAACCTCTTGTTCAAAGACCAGCGTGGCACCCGCTCGCGCGTGGTCCTGGCTGACGGGCTCAAACGAGTGCCAGCGGGCCTGTGGATATTTTTTCAGCAGGGTATTGAGTTGCCCCTCCAAGGTGGGCGACGTCACTGTTGGCGTCAAGATTCGCAAGCCGCGTCCCTGTTGCTGGCGAAGACGTTCCATCTCAGCCGACATCGACTTGACGAACTTCTCCCATGTCGTGATGACACCCCGATGCAAAATCGTTTGAGATCTGTCCGGGTCATAAAGCGACAGAATCGACGCTTGCAGAAAAGCATCGGTCGCCCCACGCGTCACGGGATGCTCGGGGTTGCCTTCGATTTTCGTGGGCCGCCCCTGATGGCTTTCGACAAGTACGCCATACCCGTATCCACCACGGGTCAGGGCGGTCGCAAAGAACTGCGACCGTCCTGGCACCTGCCCCTCGGAATCGCGCGTATAGGGGACAATTTTCTCGGTGGGAGATCGAGTGCAACCGGTGACACCAGCCAGGGCCAACGAAGCCGCCATCAGGGTGAGGAACCGGCGTCGGCCAATCGGGTCTTCCCAGACCGCGAGTTGACTGGGGAACTCTCGTTGCAGGTATTTCTCGAATTCCGGTGTCGCGGCGGCTTCTTCCAGGCTTCTCCAAAGCTGACGCGGACCGGCGTCCGCCAGTCGTTGTCGAATTGTCACGAGATCAAATTCCCCACTCGCACGCGAGTCGAGCATTGCCGGATCAGAAATGATGGGGAGTTCGATCATCTGTGGCAGATCACACAATCGGTCAGTTGCCGGGTCACAATGCAATATTGCTGAACCAGGTCCAGTCCCGTGCCAGGTTCAGGCGATTTTTCTGTAGCGTTACGTCCTGGACTTGCTGCGTTTTTCGGTGGCCGTTCGAGTGCCCCATTGGAGCTCGCGTTTCCTGTTGTGCCGCGACGATCAACAGGCACCTCATCGTTGGGCCCGGTCCTTCGAGGTTGAAACTGGTAAATCGCATCGCCGCTGCGAACCGCCCCGTCCGGATGCCGGTGACAATCAATACACCACTCCATCAGCAGGCTCGATGCTCTCCGCATCAGTGGCATCTCATGTACACGACCATGGCAACTTTCACAGCCGATTTCCTTTCCCACATGAATGCTGTGATTGAAGTACACGAAATCGGGCAAGTCATTAACTCTCGTCCACGAAATGGGTTCTTCGTTCCGTTGACTTTCTCGCAATGGACTCAGGATGTCGCTCGTCTTCCAGATCTGAGAATGACAACCCATGCAGATTTCGGTCGAGGGCATTCCCGCGAAAGCGGACTTCTCAACACTCGTGTGACAATACCGGCAATCCAACCCTAATTCGCTGACATGATGTTGATGACTGAATGGAATCGGCTGATCCCGGACGGTGTCAACACCCGTGATGTAACTCGATCGAACGAGAACTCCTCCAGCCCATGCGACGACTGCCAAAATGAAGAGCGCGCCGAAGATGGTCGCCTTCGCGACAATATTCATGCTCGGATGAAAGATTTGCGCCATGGGCCAATCTCACCCTCAGTTCGTCAAATCACTGGAGCTTTCCAGCCCCAGTGTGCAATCCCCACGCTGAAAGCCACAACGGCGACTTGCCGCACAGTCAATGAAATCGAATCGTTGCACTCGTTGACGTTCTGCCTCAAGGGGGCGTCTTGGGCCTTTTGACGAGGGGTTATTTCTCAAAATACCGGAGCCGTGACGTGATCCTGTTCGTTTAATTCATTAGCCGGAACGCGCTAGCGTCCGGTCCCGAGTTAACTCGATCAAGAGGAGCAAAGTGGCCAACAAAGAACTCCGCAAGAGGGCTACTGGCTCCGCCGATATTCGGCTAATGCATCTCTTGTTCCGAATCATGCCGTATCGAATGCTGGTAGACCATTGCACCGCCAACCCTCAATTTCCTCAGGGCCGGGGCCATGTGGAGCCTCGTTTCGCAAGCGGCATGGGAATTCAACACTTGCAGTGGAAGTCCCATGAGCACATGGAGATCGAGCAATTTCAATCGACGAAATCACGAATTCCATCACGTGAAACACGGATTTGGCAGACCAATTGCATCATAGAGACATCGAGATTCAACCAGCTTGTTCTGGATGACTCGGCATTGGGGTATCAACACGAGACAACGGGGGACATTGAGCGTGGCAAACTCGATCTCACGTCAGCAACCGAACCAGCTACCCTCTATGATTGGAATCGTAACATGAACTCACCAGATGTTTTGCAACAATCCGTACGGGCCGGAGTCTTCTCGGATATCGAGTCCGCCGACCGGGCAGTGATCAAGCTGTTGGCGAATGAATTTCAAACCGATCAGATCACGGTTGTCTGTGCTGGCGAACAGAATGAACACCATTACCGTCATTTTGAAAAGCCGAATCATACCTTACCGATTGACGGCGAAGTCGCGACGGGCGCGACCCTGGGTGCGGCCGCGGGCGGAATTGCCGCCATCGCAATCGGACTGGCGAGTGGCGCCGTTCCCCTCATCATCGCGGGCGCCGCCGGAATTGCCGGCGGAAGTACGATGGGCGGATTCATGGGGGCGATGATGTCGCGTGGCGTGGAAACCGAGTTTTCCCAGTTCTTCCACGATCAACTCGAGGCGGGACATATTGTCGTGGTTGTCTCAGATCACGGCCCCAACTGTGAAACGCGATTGGCGGAAGCTTCGGAGATTTTCCACGAGGCTGGCTGCCTGGTCGTCTCGGGGGTTCATGACTATGCATAGGGGCCGGTCCGTGGACCTGCCCAGGCGAAATGATCGGTGGCTGCTGAGCGTCCAGCCTGAGGGCTGACCGTGCATCGTGCCACAGCTTCAGGGGCGTGCGGTCAATCCGTGACACAAGCGAGCGGAAAGGTGGTGTGACGATGACAGCATTCGATGCTCGTGCGGGCCGGGTGATTGATCCTTATCCTCGTGAAGGCCAGTTCCGCTCACAGCAATCCACGGTCCTGCTGAAAACAGACAATGTGGAGTTGATTCGATTGATGTTAAGCGCCGGTGCGAGTTCGCCAATGCAATCGAGCCGTGGAGAGCTTATCATTCAGTGTCTGGAAGGTCACATTGAATTCGTCAGGGCAGGCGCTCTGGAATCGTGGGAGTCGTTATCGGCTGGGGAATTGATTTATCTGGCGGCGGGAAGTTCCAGTGAGCTCCGGGCGACTGAGGATTCAATTATTCTGATGACGCACCTGATTCCGAAACAGGGTTTGAATTGCGACTTCGACCGGGTTCAAGAAGCCTCCGAGGAATCGTTTCCCGCCAGCGATGCCCCCGCCCACACACCTGTCAGCCATCTCTGAACGCGGAGATTCCCCGCGACGATGCTCCAAATGCGGGTCTGTCCCGTTAGATCTCAATCAACTCGTTGTTAAACCGCGTGGCAACAATTCGATGTTGCCCCGTCAATCTCCAGCCATCCTGGCTTGGACCAATCAGTGTCATGGCGAGCAACATGCCGGTCGTTGCCAGGGGGCCAAGATTGATTTGCCAATCGGCAAAGAAGCCTGGATTGTGTGAAAGCTGGGAATAGTGACCACCATAAGCGACCACTCCGATTGCAAGGGAATACAGCGGAATCCCGATTCCCCAGGCGATCAGACTGGCGTTCCAGATGCAGTCATACCGGGGAATGATGAATCGTCCCGTCCAGATTCGGCCCCACAAATCGATGGGACTTCGATAACTCGATGTGATCAGGACAACACGTATGACGGCGAGAAACATCAATCCGGCCAGTGGGAAGATCAAGCAGCCCAGCCGGGCCTCTTGATCTGCTCCCCACAGGACCGCCAGGTGCCACCAGCCGCACAGAATCGGCAAACAGATGGCATCATGACGGCAAATAAGATCCTTTGCCGGCTTGGGAGCCAAAACGTCATAGGGAAATCCCAGCGTGGCTTGGCTTGGTCCTGTGGAGTTTGCGCCCTTCATGCTCACCGGGAATTTCATATTGTTCCATGGAAAGCGTTTCAAAGTTCGCTGCACACCCAGCCACGTGATGAAATAGCACACCAGTGAGATGGGCAATTGAATTTCCGGATGACGAAAGAAGAAGCACTCGGCCGCAAGCACAAATCCGGCACCGTACGCCAGAACCCATTCGTCCAGTTCGGCATGAAGCAGGGCGAGAAGCAACTGATAACTGCTGAAGAACGCCACAGGGATGTAGAGTGATCTCAGCGAAAACTCGTGATTCAGTCCCCAGATGCACAGCAAGATAACGAAGTCTTGAGGCACGAGCAGGATTGGCCCAGCTGGCAAGGGATGTCGTGACGTCCACGGCGTATTCGCCAACCAGCGTCCGTAGTCAGTGATGATCCTGGGATGAAACACTGTAGCGCGATAGAACCCGTAGGCCGCTGCCAACAGGGAATACATCCCGATCCGGAGTCGGAAATGGGCATCGCCTGGTTCCAAACGGCAAACGATCATCCACAGGTACAAGCCTTCGAGTATTCCTGCGATGGTGACGGCGACCATCGCGAATTCGAAACGAGGCAGCACGAGTCGCATCCAGTGGATCAATTTTGGAATCATTTCAGATCTCAATGAATTCCTTGCCAAGTTTTGTCGGCGAAATACGGTGTTGCCCTGTCAATCGCCAGTTTTCCAAGCCCGGGCCCATCAGGAACGTGGTCAGAAATGTGATCGTGGTCGCCAAGGGGCCTAGATTGACTTTCCATGCCTCAAACCAATGCGGTTCAACCGGAATTCCACCAAACGGACCAGAGGTGAGAATCCCCGCCATCATCGCCAGTGAAAACAGTGGCATGCTCAACAACCAGGCCATCAGACAGGCGATCCAGATGCAGTCATACCTGGGAATGATCAATCGACCGGTACAGATTCGTCCCAGCACGTCGATCGGGCTACGATAGCCAACCATATAGGCGGCGACTCGAATGAAAGGGACCATGAACAGGGGAAACCACGTCACCATCAGGATGACAATTCGAAGTTCTCGATCCACGCCCCAGAGAATCGCCAAGTGCCACCAACCGATCAAACACGCCAGACAAATCCCATCGTGCCGGCTGATCCATGGCAGCGGTGGCTTCGGAGCCAAAGCGTCAATGGGCCAACCGAGCGACTGTTCCGTCGGCTTGAAGGTGAGCCACAGTTTCATCGCTTCCATTTTCTTTGACGATTTCCACGGATAGCACAGCAGGGTCCGACGCAGCGCCAACCATGTAAGCGGATAACAGGCGACGGCGATTAGTAGCTGCAATTCCGGCCGCCTGAAGAAGAAGCATTGAGCTCCCAGTCCGAATCCCACTGCATAAGCCAGTATCCATTCATCCCGGCTCCAGTGAATGAACGCCAAGACGAGTTGGTATCCGGTCAAGAATGCGACGGGAATGTAGAGCGATCGTATTGAGAACTCATGATTGAGACCCCAGATGATCAAGAGCACGACAAAGTCTTGCGGAACAATCTGAATCGGGCCCGCCGGCAAAGGATGTCGTACAGTCCAGGGCGTGCTTGCCAACCAGCGATCGTAATCGGTATTGACGCTCGGGTGAAATACCACGGCCCGGTATCCGCCATAACACAGTGCCAGGACCGCATAGATCCCAAGATGGGAAACTCCAACGTTGCCATAGTCCAGCTTCGATTTTTGCCAGTACAGAAATAACGGAAGGAATTCTAAAAACGTAAATAAACAGGCAATTATCAACGCCGTCTCGAAGCGTGGTAAGACCACGCGCATCCAGTGAATCAGCTTTTGTATCATTTCTGCTGATCCTCAAAGTAGTGCTGCAAATTCTCCATTGTTCTAGGATGTACCAGACGGGCGATAACTTCATCGAGTGGCCCGTCGCACTGACTGAGTTTCCGCAGTTCGTCCGGCGTCGCGAAAGCGAGGATTTCGCCATTCCGGATCACGACAATGCGATCCGCGAGCTCTTCCAGCAGTTCCGGAACGGGAGTGCTCATCACAATCGTCGCGTGTTCCTGTTGAACTCGGTGCTTCAAGATGTGTTTCAGGGCCAGAATTCCCGACGGATCCAGGCCGCCGGAAAACGGCTCATCGAGCAGCATGATCGGGGCCCGGGTCACGAGTGCCGATGAAAGGGCGATCTTCTTCTGCTGGCCCGCGGAATAGCTGCGGATGGGCCAATCGCCTTCCTTCTGCAATTCGAAGACCTGTAACAGGCGATCAACATGATCGAGCAGGGCATCGTCGGGAACGTTATAGACTCGTCCGACGCCGATCAGAAACTCGCGTCCCGTACGATTCTTGGGCAACCAAGGCCGGTCGGGCAGAAAAACCGTCCGCTGCCGGATCGCCAATTCCTGCTCAACGGTCGATTTTCGTTCCAATCCGTCGATCAAGACTTTTCCATGCTGAGGACTCAGCACACCCGCCATCACCGATAACAGCGTCGATTTTCCCATCCCATTGGGACCGATCACGGCGACCAGTTCCCCGGTTTCGATGGTCAGATCAATCCGCCGTAAGACAGGCCGAACCCCATAATGCTGGGTCACCTGTTGCAATTGGATCATGAATGCTCCGATTTTGACGGTGATCGATCAAGGGGTAAGGTCCAACAACCACGTCAAACGCTGGCCGATTGGTGTGCCAGGCCATTGTTCCCCGCCCCATTATTCTCATTATTCCCATAAGTCCCATTCTACACGGAAAGAATGGGACTTATGGGACATATGAGACCAATGGGAATCATTGAAAGTCCGACGCCGTGACCCGACCCACAGGCGGGCCACGGACTTCCGCAACTGTATATACACCGCGCTAACTTTGGGTTTTTCGGATGTTTCAGCAATTCATCGGGTGATTTGCTGTTTCACGAGGAACTCCCAAAGTTAAACCGCGCTAGCCCAACATTCAGCTGGAAACTCATTTTTCGCACAGCAGCGTAACGTGATTGGCGTGCAATCAGATCACAAGAAAAACGAGATTTGGCAACCTTTCGCAAACTGCGGTATCAGAGTTCAGGATTGGTGCAACGACCGGATTCCGTGAATTCGTTAAAGTCATGGAAGGTAATTCTCTTGGGGTGTCTAGGACGCCCCTATTGCTGTTTGTCATGGACGGGAGTTGACGTGGTTTCACCAAGCCACTGATCTGGCCAGACATAAATACAAAAGAAGAACGGAATCGCCAGCATATTCCCGAGGAACAGCACGACGGCCCACAGCGTCTTTTTGTCTTGAGGGATACGATCGCTTTTGAATAGGTAGGCGATGTAGAAAACCAAGAGGGCGATTGTCAGCAGCATCGTGGCAATGTGGACCAGAAAGAAAATTACGAATTCCAGCGGCACACCCGAGGATGGTTCAGCAACTTTCCCACCAGTCTGAAAGGCCCACAAGATCTGGGTTACCATAAACCCAAAGAACAAAAAGATGTACACGATCGGCCATAGACTCAGTGCGCCGATGAATATCTTGAGTGGCTTGCCGAGCGTCATAACAACCCTTTCGTGTCCTGCAGTCGATCGATGTTGATGCTCCGCTCGATGAATTAAACCGCCTCTCAACGAGCGAACTGTTCCTTGAAATGGTGATGACAGGCTGGCAGCCTTTTCGAAAATCGCAAATTCACGGAGAGACCGGAAAAATGAGATGCCAAGTCACTTATACCCGTCCATTTTCCTGTAATCGTATCAGGCTTTTTCCAAACTTCCCTTGGACCTGAGGAACCTGTTTAGATAAAATATGGAACATGAACGTGGTACAGAGTAGTCGATTTGTGGAAGGGTCACATGATCTCTGAACATAGCAAGACTGTCGCCGAGCAAGCTAAGGCAATTTATGCTGATCGACTGCAAGTCGAATTGGAACCCCAACATTGGGGCCAGTTTGTGGCGATTGAACCAACCTGGGGTGATTATTTTGTTGCCGGTTCATTTGGTCAAGCGGTCTCGGAAGCCCGAACGGCTCACCCCGACCGAATCGCATTTGTGATTCACATTGGACATAAAGCTGCCATCCACATCGGAGGCATGACAAATTGAATGGTCGAGTCGATAATGAGCTTCGCGCATTATTGAATGTGCGAGTGGGTAAGTCTGGAACCATTCTAACGACATCAATCGATGTCTGGATCGATACTGCATTCAACGGGTTTCTCGTTTTTCCAAAACACATGATCGATCAACTCGATCTGCAACAAGAGGCCGCCACCGAAGCAATCTTGGCTGACGGCAGTTTGGTCACTTTGGAATCGTTTGTTTGCCGCGTTGAATGGTTTGGTCAAATCATTCCTGCCCAAGTCATTGCAAATGAGGGCAAATTGCCCCTGCTTGGCACTGAGTTTCTGGCCAATCGAAAGTTGATTGTCGATTACTTAAATAGAACGTTATCGATCAGTTGACTGAAGCCAATCCGTTCAGAACGTTTGACGAACGCTTGAAAACAACAATTTCAATCGAAAAAAACGCAATCGCGAAACCTTAGGGCAAAACGATTGCATTGCTTAACAACACATTGGGTGCGTTATTGCCTTCCTGCCATGGCTCCGTTCGGATTCTGTCCGGCCTCCCCAGACGAGGCTCCAATAGACTATTGGGCAGCACGGGGACCGCAGGACTCGAAAATACTTGCACGGGCGCCGTGGACTCCTGGAAGGTCTCGGCTGGAGTTTCAGGAATTGAATTCGTTGTGTTCATGTCGACTCCTCTACTACCTACTATCGCAGATGCAACTGTGTATCGCAATTCAGTACAATCCGCGATCGATTTCCCAAAATGACTCGGCCACAGGCTACGAATAAACCGGCTCGGCGAACTGTTGGAGCTTTTTAAAACTGGCGTCTTCGACTTCCTGATGCAGGCTGTTGCCGTGCGAATCCATCGTGCAGATCGTGGGGAAACCGTTGACTCGCAGGTGCCACATGGCTTCGGGGATTCCCAGTTCCATCAGATCCACGCCTTCGACGCCCTTGATGCACTCGGCGTAGAATTGCGCGGCGCCTCCGATGGCGTTCAGATACACGGCTCCGTGTTCACTGAGACCTTTGAGGGTCTTTTTACCCATGCCCCCCTTGCCGATGACCGCCCGCAGGCCGAATTTGCCGATGATGTCGGCTTGATAGGGTTCCTCGCGAATGGAGGTTGTCGGCCCCGCACCAGTAACCGTCCAATTCCCGGCGGCGTCCCTCACCATCACCGGTCCGCAGTGGTAGATGATCTGTCCCTGGAGATCGACAGGGGAATCATGGTGCAGCAGATGGTGATGCAAAGCGTCACGACCGGTGTGAACCAACCCATTGATGACGACCACATCCCCAACTTTGACCGAGCGAATTTTTTCTTCGGTGATCGGGGCCTCCAGGACGACTTCCTTGCCTGTGAGTTGGAAGCCTTGCCCGGCGGCCAGTTTCTTAATTTCATCCTGTTCACGATACTGCCATTTACGGATCTCACCACTGACCGGATCAAGCACGACACCCAACCGGCGGAAGGCCCAGCATTCGTAGGCGACGGACACGAAAAATGACGCCGGCAACCGGTTCAGGACTCCGATCTTGCAGCCCAGCAGGGTCACCTTGCCGCTCCAGCCCATCGTCCCAATTTCCAGCTTGTTCGCGTTCTCGGTGATGTACCGCTCCAGCTCGGCCAATTCCGGATTCGGATTGGTGTCGTCCGCCACGCGGAACAACTGCATCTTGGCTCCCTCGTACCCCGTCGTACGGTCCCCGCCGATGCAGACTCCCAGGTATCCGGCCGAACAACCCTGTCCCTGGGCCTGATACACCGCGTGCATTAAACATTTGCGAACGCCATCCAGATCGCGGTCGGCTCGGCCCAAGCCCGGGAGTTCGCAGGGGACAGAGTACTGAATGTTCTTGTTCTCACAACCACCACCCTTCAGCACCAGCTTGATTTCGACTTCGTCTTTACGGTGTTGATGGAAGTGGATGACTGGAGTTCCAGGACCTAGGTTATCGCCGCTGTTCTTGCCGGTGAGCGAATCGACCGAATTCGGACGCAGTTTCCCGGCCTTGGTTGCCCGGGCGACTTGATTGCGGATTTCCGCTTCCAGCTCCAACTGGTCGAAACCGACCGGCGTGTGAACGATGAACGTCGGCATGCCCGTGTCCTGGCAGATGGGCCGCTCCGTATCGCAGGCCATATCAATGTTGGTCGCGATGGTCAGTAACGCCAGCGACGATTTGGTATTGGGGGTTTCTTTGGCCAGAGCGTCGGCCATCAGTCGTCGCACGTCGGATGGCAGATTGGTCGAAGTCTGGACGATCAGTTGATAGATGGATTCTGCGAATGACATGAGATTATTCTTTAGGTAAGCGACTTCGAGCTTTCCATTTCTTTCCAGCGCAAATGGAGAAATTCGCTATCTGATAATTTGTGATCAATCGGTGCTTGAATTGTGATTTGTTTGCGTTGGGCTTACCCGGTGCGGCAGTAATCAGGGGGCTGCCCCGCCGGCCGAGATCGATGGCGAGCGGGGGGTGTTACCCCCTGATCCTCCACAGATTTCAGAACGCTTTCATGTGAGTGATGGACGCGACTTCGAGTTTTCCATTTCTTTCCAGCGCAAATGGAGAAACTCGCTTTTTGATAATTTGTGATCAATCGGTGCTTGAATTGTGATTTGTTTGCGTTGGGTTTACCCGGTGCGGCAGTAATCAGGGGGCTGACACCCCCCTCTCGCCATCGCTCATTCCTCATCGTCATCGGGCTTAACGGTCTTTTTGCGGGGGATGCGTTTGGGTTTGGCCGCTTCTTCCGCCTGGGCTTTCGCGGCGGCCGCTTTGGCCAGGGACTTGGCCACGGATTCCAGCATTACGTCCATCGCGAAGGGCTTGCGGAGATAATCATCGACCCCCAGCATTTCGGCATAGGCTTTGTGCCGGCCCCCTTCGTTGGCCGTGATCATGATGACCCGCGGTGGATTCTCGACTTCCTGACGCAAGAATTCCAGGACAGGGAAGCCCCCCAGTTGAGGCATCATCATGTCGGTGATGACCAGATCCGGAGTTCGGGAAACGATTAGTTTCTTGCCTTCGATGCCATTGGGCGCCACCAGGACATTGTAGCCGGCAGATTCCAGCACGCTGCGCAGCGTCGTTTGGATCTCGCGGTCATCTTCGATCAGTAGGATCGTGGCAGGTTCAGTCATCTCGGTCTCTTTTCGTCATTCGCAGATGGTGAATTCGGCTTTCGCCATCCATCCTAGGCGTCCGATTGCGGATTCTCAAGTAACAGTGCCACGTGGGATTGGCTTCCAGCCTACAGGCGAATCGAAACACTCGCTCCGTGGGCCGTCAGGCCTTCCTTCTTCGCCATCAGACAGATGTCAGCCGCGGCATAGGCCAGGGATTGAGCGTCATAGCTGATGATCGACGACCGCTTCAGAAAATCGTTGGCACACAAACCATTTGCGAAGCGGGCCGTACCTCCTGTCGGCAGAACGTGGGACGGTCCCGCGTAATAATCTCCAACCGCGACCGGCGTGTGATGCCCCATGAAGATCGAGCCCGCATTTTGGACTTTGGCCAGCATTTCTTCAGGATTCGACATGGAAATATGCAGGTGTTCGGGAGCCAGCAGGTCACTCAATCGGGCGGCTTCATCGACATCACGAGCCAGGATAAGTGCCCCGTACTGTTCCAAACTGTCCCGAGCCAGATCGCCTCGTTCCAACCGGCCCAATTGCTCGGTCAAGGCGAGTTGCACGGCCGCGATCAACGGTTCGTGCCAGGTAATCAAGACTCCGGATCCCGGACTATGTTCCGCTTGAGAAATCAGATCACTGGCGATGAAGTCAGCGCGGGCGGAATCATCCGCCAAAACGACGACCTCACTGGGGCCCGCGATGCTGTCGATATCCACCTCTCCATAGACGTGGCGTTTGGCCAAAGCAACGAACAGATTGCCGGGGCCGACTATCTTGTCGACTCGAGGCAAGCCTTCGACGCCATAAGCCATGGCGGCCACGGCTTGTGCTCCCCCCAATCGATAAACCTCGGTGATTCCCAACTCATGACAGGCCGCCAGCAAATCGGTGTTGTAACTGCCAAACGGAGTCGGCGGGGCCACGACCGCGATTTCCTTTACTCCCGCCACCTGAGCCGGAACTGCCGTCATGGTCAGGGTGGAGGGATAAGCCGCTGCGCCGCCGGGAATGCAGATTCCAACTCGCCTGAGTGGCAGATACCGTTGTCGCAATTGAACTTGTCCATCCCCCAATGCGAACTGGTTGTTGACATCCCGGACGAGAATACTGGATTGAAACGACCGGATATTGGCCACAATTCGACGCAATGTGGCGAGATATTCTGGTTCCGCCGCGGCATGGGCTCTGGCGAGTTCCACGGCTGGAACCCGAATGGTCTCAAGCGTCAACGTCTTGCGATCCAGTTTCTCAGTATAGTGCAGTACCGAAGACAGACCATGACGTTGGACTTCGCTGCAAATCCGCTCCACAACTGCTTGCGGAGACAGGGGTTCGCCAAACAGCTCGATGGTTCGCTGGCGTCCGGCGGGGGAGACGATATCGCCTCGCGGGCTGAGTTTCTGCCGCAACTCTGTGAGGAGTCGCACTGCTTCGGTACTGTTTTGGCGGCAATCAATCGTCGGAATGGAAATTAATGTGGTCATCGTCCGGTTTCGGTGGGGCAAAATCAAAAATGGAAGGGCCGGCAAGTATCGTAACCTGAGACTGGCAATCGGAATACGCAACTTGACCGTTCAAAGTCTAACAAAGTTCAGTTCAACTCATTCGATTGAGGAGTAAGTTCATGGATTGTGCTTTCATCTGCATGTAACTTGGATAGAGTTTGAATGGCCACATTTCATGAAAACGCTCGTCCTCGATTTTGATTTGAAAGGAATTGGCTTTCCGAAACAAGCCAAAGGAATGAAAGAGACAGAAGAACGGAAACAAAGAAATGGGAAAGAATTCCTCTCATTTTTTGGTTTTCATTCCTTTTCGAAAATCACAGAAACCACTTGGTCGGCGAACAGATCAACGAACGGGATTCCGATCATGGAATTTCGGGGCATTCTCTGCGACTTTCGCTTCTCTGTGGTGAAAAGAATGGTTTATTACACCACAGAGGAACGACAGTCGCAGAGGTGAAACAGAGGACTGAACACAACGAAAGGGGAGAAAGTCATCCTATTCCTTTGTGAAAACTAAACAGAAAACTCTCGGTTGGCAAACAGACCAACGAACCGGATTTCGGTCCTGGAATTGCGGAGCATACTCTGCGACTTTCGCTTCTCTGCGATGAAAAGAAAGGTTTCCAACACCACAGAGGACCGAAAGACACAGAGGGGATATGCCAGAAAGGACACGACAGGAGTGGAAATAACATCGTGAAGCTGAAACTTGAAGCGGTAATCGGGATGTTCCGATCGCGACGCCCGCGCCGTCGTTTGGCCTGGTGCCAAAATCAGCCGTCTTTCGTTGAAGCCTTGGAATCGCGACTGGTTCCCACAGCTCTATGCGATTTGACGCCTGCTACGCTGCAAGTCTCCGCCCTGGCGTTGGGTGAAACGGCGAACTTCCACACCAGCATTCAGAACTCGGGACAGGGATCCTCAAAAACGTTCAAAGTCGAATACCGACTGAGTATTGATGCCACGATCAATGACCAGGATATTCTGTTAAAAACCGTCAGCGTCAAACGACTCACGGCTGGACATACACGGGAATGGGATCAATCGATCATGGTGCCCGCCAGTGTCCCGGTCGGTTCGTACTATGTTGGCATCGTCGTGGATCCCCGACACCGGATTAACGAGTCCAATGAAACGAACAATTCACTCGTGCTGGCCAATCCCATCTCGGTCCTGGCGACATCCTTAAACGGGCAAGTACAGGTTGGACATACCCGGCGCGCCGTATCTATCGCGTCCGTTGACACCCTCAACTCTCCGATCGATCCTTCAAAAGTCACCTGGCTCGTGATTCATGGTCGTAATGGTTCGCCTCAGGATGTCGATCTCGTTCAGTTGGCGGATGTGATCGATGGATATCAGCCGGGCGATCAAGTCTTGATGCTGGACTGGTCCAAGGCCGCCGCCAGTGGAGCTCTCGGTGGCGATGGTGAGAATTATATCAAGCCGGTTGCGGCATGGGCGGCAACCACACTGCTGAACACGGGATTCATTGCCAAACAATTGAATCTGGTCGGATACAGTTGGGGCAGCTATGTCGCCGCGGAAATGGCCGAGCAGCTGGGCTCAGTCAATTCCATCCTATCAATCGAGGCGGCTCGCGATTATCCCGGCGGCAGTTACAATCCCGAAGCTCCGGGCGAGGTCGATTTCGCCGGGCACGCCGAACAGTCCTGGGCTTTTTTCGACGCAGCCGACTTTTTCGGTTCCGCCGCCACTTCAAGCACCGCCGAGGAAGCGTTTCTCAGTTTCGGTTCCGATCATTTCAATGCCGTCGAATTGGTGACCGACATCCTCAATCCGCCACAGGCGAGTCCCCTGGCTCCCGTAATTCCACTGTCGAGACTATTAACGGGGTTGCCGGCAGCCCTTTGGACGCAAAAGACATATGATGTGACGGGCTCGTTGGTGAATCAAGGAGCACTCTTTGACGCCGTGATTCAAACGACGGCCGATGGGCAACATGGTGAATCACTGCGGTACTTCGACGGGGAACAGGAACAAACGGTTGCCATCTAATGTAGCCTGATCTCACCGAGTCGGACATTCCTCGTAGTCAATTTCGAAAGTCGCCGACCTATTCTTTCGACTCACCAATCGTTGCAAAATACGTAACACTTTAGCCCGGATTATTCATCAGCGGGAACGCGTTGGCGTCCGGATCGCAGATAACCGGACGCCAACGCGTTCCCGCTGATTCACAGGACTGTTTTTCGACAAGTGTTCGCAACATTTGGCTGAATCCAATCTCGTGTCCATTTGGCGGCGAATCATGAATAATTCCGGGTTAGCCGAGTGAAGTGGCGGCTTGAAAAGAACGGGACAATGGACACGTAGTCCGACCCCTTGTGGATCGGCGTCCCTTGCTGCAACTCTGGGCTGGACGCCGCCCCACAGGGGGTCGGACTACCGGGGCATGTTCCAAAGTTTCCATGCCGTTCGCCGTACAGCTACGGACCACACCACCCACTGCCTTGTTCATTCGTCAAACGTCGATTTCCTTCTTAACAGATGATGATAGTGCTGTGCGAAGCGATGGGCTTCATCTCGGACATATTGCAGCAGCCGCAGGGCATGCGAATGCCGGCTGAGACGTCTGGGTTCCACCTCGCCTGGGACGTAGATTTCTTCGTCCTGCTTGGCCAGCGAAATCGTGAACGGAGGGGTGATGTCCAACGCCCGCATGCCGTCTAACGCCGAATTCAACTGCCCTTTGCCTCCGTCGATCAGCAACACATCGGGAAATGCGTCACCGTCGCTTTGAAGTCGCGAAAGCCTCCGTCCCACAACTTCCCGGATGGACGCAAAATCGTCGATGCCTGAGACCGTCTTGATCTTGAAACGTTTGTACCCGTGTTTGAAGGGGAGCCCGTCGATGAATTGCACGAGGCTGGCCACGGTCTCACCCCCCTGCAGATGGGCGATATCGACCCCCTCGATCCGCCGAGGCAATGCCGGTAGTTGAAAGATCTTTTGCAGGCCCTTTAAGCCTCGTTTGGGATCTATGTAAAAAACTTCGGGCTGGGCATTTTCCTCCAGGTCACCCCGCAGTGTCACGCTTTCCAGGGCCTTGAGTTCATCGCGAATCCGCGCAGCCTTCTCGAATTTCAATTCGAGTGCCGCCTGTTGCATGGCTGAACGGAGCTCATCCAGGAGTGTGTCCTTCTTGCCATCCAGAAACAGGATCAACCGGCGGATATCTTCGCGGTAATCTTCTTTACTGATTCTCAGATTGCACGGGGCCGTGCATTGATTGATGCTGTGCAACAGGCAAGGGCGGAACCAGCGCCATTTCTCGTCACCGGCCTCAATCTCCAATGTGCAATTGCGAAACCGAAAGATCTTTTGCAGGACGCTGGTCATGGCCCGCAGTTTCTTGGCACTCGTGAAGGGACCGTACAGCTTGGTCCCCTTGACGGACGGTTTCCGAGTGAACTCAACCCGTGGAAAATCGTCGCGGATCGAGATCTCCAGATACGGAAATGTCTTATCGTCCTTCAACTCCTGATTGAAGATCGGCTGAATGTCCTTGATCAACCGAGCTTCCAGAAGCAGCGCATCGACCTCAGTCTCGGTGGAGATGTAATCAATGTCGCGGATCTTGCCCACCAGGGCGGCAGTCCGGTGTTCGAACTCCGCCGCCCGAGTGAAGTAGCTACCAGCCCGATTCCGCAGATTGACCGCCTTGCCAACATAAATCACCCGCCCTTTGTCATCTTTCATCAAGTAGACGCCAGGGGTCGTCGGAAAATGCCGGCGCACTTTGGTGTAGGGATCCGACGTCTCAAATTCCGGTTCGGGGGGAACGTCGGGCTCCGGAGCGGGGGGCGGATTCGAAGGAAGATCATTCGGCAAATCAGTCATCATCCCCATTATTTACCATCCAGGAGTGTCGAAGGGAAGACAAGTCTGCTCCTCCCTGTGTAGGGGTCTGGCGCTTCGGAAATTCGGAATTTGTACTCAAATTGCGAATTTCCGAAGTGCCTGACCCCGGATCGTGAAAGTCAGGTCAATGATTCCGCAAACAACCTGAATTGAGATGTTCCGACGAATTTTCAATATCTCCGCCCTACGACGGGACCGAACAGCATTCAAATCCGCGTCAATTGGATGCGGTCGATGCCAACTCATCTCAAATTCGCCGTCCCAAAAACTTCCTCAAGTCTGCCTGAATCTCCCAGGCTTCCCGTGTTGCCTTTTGGGTCGGCTCAATTATAATCGCGTTGTGGCATCTGTTTCTTTTTCTATTAGGAGTTAGTTTCATGAGCGAACTGGAAAGACTTCGTGTAACACTCAGCAATATCGCCGAATTGGCCCGCAGCGCAAGTATTGGTCCGTCAGAAGTCACAGCGGTTGGAGATGAGCCTCAGAAACATTCTGCGGACATTCCAGGATGTTCAATCAAGGCATTGCCCAGCCGGCTGATTCGCAAGGCCGCCCAAAACGCGGTTCAAATCAATCCAATTAACGCTCCGATGATGGCTCTTGGCGGCGACGGACTTGGAGTGATGGATCCGATGCGGATTGCGGTGATGACGGCCAAGTATTGGGGTCCGTCGGCGCGCCAGCTCACCGTCAGTTTTGTGGACAGCGCCGCCGGTGCCTCGTCCGCCCTGCGAGCTCGCATACTGTCTCACATGAATGCCTGGTCCAGAACCGGTTGCATCTCGTTCGTCGAAACCAACGGAACGGGAAATGTCCGGATTGCGTTCGGTCCGACCGGGCATTGGTCGTACTTGGGAACGGATATCAGATTGATTCCGGCCAATCGTCCGACCATGAATCTGCAAGCCTTTGACCGGGAGACGCGGGACTCGGAATTCTTTCGCGTTGTCCGTCATGAAACAGGCCACACCCTGGGTTTTCCGCACGAACATATGCGCAGGGAGCTTGTCGCTCGCATCGACCCACAAAAAGCGTATCCGTATTTCTGGGCCACGCAACGCTGGGACAAGGCGATGGTCGACGCTCAGGTGCTTACTCCCTTGGATGACAACACGATCTTTCGCACGCCGCCTGACCAGACGTCGATCATGTGTTATCAACTTCCAGGATCGATCACCCGAGATGGCCAACCGATTACCGGTGGAACCGATATCAACGCGACGGACGCGGCGTTCAATGGCCAGATCTATCCACGGCAACAGGGACAATTCTTGAGTCCGGGAGTCACGTCCAATACGGGTGCGGAAGCGGCGATGGCCGCGCCTGCCACGGCAATGGATGACTGGTCAGAATCGGAGGATTCCCAGATCCTGCCTCTGGACTAATTGGATAACGCCAGGTGGCTTGTAGTAACCCCATTTATGGGGTTTGGACGTACTTCAACGAGCGCAGCAAGATGCGAAACTGATTGCGCTCGGTACCCCTCGTGCTTCGCTTCGGTCTTGATTCGTCCTGATGCCCCCTCAATGAGGGTTACCATGGACTCAATGTGGCGCGGTTAATCAGCTGGTTCCTTCCAATTAGTGCGTCAGTTCATAATTAACCTGTCTCGATTGGGGTCAGGCACCGCAGAATTCAGAATTGGCGGAACAAAGCATTGTCCAAATCGATGACCAAATCCCGCCAATTCTGAATTCTGTGGTGCCTGACCCCTGTCTGATGACACATCAATGACGAACTGACACATTAGTACGTGAAAATCGCCAATCAAACATCATGCAAAATCAACCTTTGGGCGGCGGATCCTACGAAACGCCTTTGCATGCGAGCCATCAACTCTTACCCAGCCCCGTCTTCCGCAAACTGCGAGTCTTTGCCGTCGATCCAGGGCTGACGGCCCGATTCGAAACGGCCGTCATGAATGAGACGACGTTGTATCTTCCCTGGGAACAGTTGGAGCCGGGCCCGATCGGTGAATATGTCGCCATCGTGGATGAAGACGACAAGGGGAACCTGCTCTATGACCCGGTTGATTTGAACCGTCCTGACCTGCTGGCCCAGGACGGGCTAACCCCGTCCGACGGCGGTCCTCATTTCCATCAGCAGATGGCGTATGCAGTCGCGATGCGAACGATTCGCAGCTTCGAGCGTGCCCTGGGCCGGCTGACTCACTGGCCGCAACAGGAGAAGCCCAAACGGGGCAAGAGGAAATACGAGCGGCGTCTGAAGTTGTATCCCCACTATTTCCAGGAGACAACGGCATACTTTGAGCCCAGGTTGGGGGTCTTTCGTTTTGGCTATTTCGTCGCTCCACCGGAATCGCCGTTTCCCCACACGCATGTTTTCGCATGTCTTTCCCAAGACGTCATCGCGCATGAGTTGACTCACGGACTCATGATTGGAATGGGATTCGAAACCGACGAGGACCCGGCCAATCCCGACAACTCGGGATTCCATGAAGCGTTCGCCGATTTGATGGCCCTCTTTCTGCATTTCGAATGCTCTCCCGTGCTGCGTGCCCAGATCGCGGCCATCCGAGGCCGGCTGGGAGACCGGAGCCCACTGGGGGCCGTCGCCTTGCAGTTTGGCCAGGCACTCGGAAAGCCGGATGGAATTCGGAACGCGCTGGGGAGCACCGACGAAAACGGTGTCTGGCAGCCTCGGATCCCAGACAGGAAATTGTATCAGACGAAAACGGAGTCGCACGACAGAGGGGATATCCTTGTCGCCGCCGTGTTTGATGGTTTTCGCAAGATCTACGAGTCTCGTACCGCGGACTTGCGACGGCTGGCCAGCAAAGGGACGGGCGAACTCCCCAGCGGCAGCTTACACCCCGATCTCGTCATCCGCCTGACCTACGAGGCGGCCCGGTCAGCCGAGCTGATCATGAATATGTGCATCCGGGCCCTGGATTTCATGCCACCGATTGGGACAACTTTCGGAGATTTTCTGAGGGCCCTGATCACGGCCGATCACGACGTTGATCCATCCGATCCGAAGCATTACCGAGTCGCGATCGCCGAGGCATTTCGAAGCTACGGGCTCTGTCCTGACATCGGCACGGTCTCCACTGACACCCTCCTCTGGCCTGCGCCAGCGACTGAAGAGTCGCACATTCTCTGTGAATTCATTGAGGATCTGAATCGGACTCATACTTACTGGCAATTGCCGCGCGACCCGAGAAAACGCGAGGAACTTTGGCATCTCCTGGAATCGAAGAAGGTCGACCTCGTTCGTGACCTGACAGCCAAGGGCAAGCCGAATCGCCTCGGAACGATTGATCTAACACTTCCGTTCACTGTTCAGTCTATGCAACCACGTGGACACGTGAGTGCGAACGGTCACCTGACATCGCAATGGGTCGTCAAACTGGTTCAGGAGACGACTCGCGTCGTTCCACCAACTGGCAAGCGGAAAACGAACAAACGTGTCAGCGAGCGGACGGGAACGACCCTCGTAATTGATGCGGACTCCGGCCGGATCCGATATCTGATCCCGAAGCGGCCCCTAATACCTGAGCCGGCCGAGGCAACCCTGCCTTCGATGTCCCTGCCGGAGTTGAAGAAGGTTCCTCCTCCCGAGGAACGGCGGCTGCGAGTCTTCGCCTTTGATCCGACGATGGGGGTCGCGCTGGAGACGGCGGGAATTAATGAAGTGACTTTGAGAATCCCGTGGGAACGCGACCTGGCGGGGAATGAGATCCTGGAGTGTGGTCCGGTTGGCGAATACCTGGAAGTTGTCGATCGGGACCCCGCAAGTGGAGCCTATTACGCGCCGGTGAATCTGAATCATCCTGGTCTGCTGGCCCAGAATGGTTTGAATCCCTCGGAATCCAATCCACAATTTCACCAACAGATGGTGTACGCCGTCGCCATGCGAACAATTCGCACATTTGAGCGAGCTTTGGGGCGCGTGGCCCTCTGGTCACCTCGTCAGCCAGAGTTCGACAAGGACGGCCGACTCGTTCGGGATGAGGAATACATTCCCCGGTTACGAATTTATCCGCACGCGCTGAGGGAGGCGAATGCGTACTACAGCACGGCGAAGAAAGCCATCTTGTTCGGATATTTTCCCGCTGCCGGTCTGGAAACGGTGAAGGAAGCGGCTCCTTTGACCGTATTCACGTGCCTGTCGCACGACATCATTTCCCATGAGGTGACTCACGCGCTGCTCGATGGAATGCACCGGCGATTCAACGAGCCGAGCAATCCGGACGTGCTGGCGTTTCACGAGGCGTTTGCCGATACCGTCGCCCTGTTCCTGCATTTCTCCCTGCCCGAGGTCCTGCATCATCAGGTGGCGAAAACGCGCGGTGATTTGGAAAGTCAAAATCGGCTCGGCGAACTGGCACAGCAGTTCGGACGCGCCACCGGAAAACGTGGCGCCCTCCGCAGCGCTTTGGGAGTCAATGACCCCAAGACCGGCGAGTGGAAGCGGGCGATACCGGACCCCGACGCATACCAGCGAACGAAAGAACCGCATGACCGCGGAGCGATCCTCGTCGCCGCGATTTTCGACGCTTTTCTGACGATCTACAAGGCCGCCGTCGCCGATCTGCTGCGAATCGCCAGCGATGGAACCGGCGTCCTTCCCGAAGGACACCTGCACCCCGATCTGGTGCATCGGCTGGCGGATGAGGCGGCTCGCTCGGCCGGATACATTTTGAACATGTGTGTTCGCGCCCTGGACTATTGCCCGCCCGTCGACATCACGTTCGGCGACTATCTGCGGGCGGTGGTCACGGCCGATCACGAATTCAGCCCTGTGGACGAAGGCCATCGCCGTGTCGCCTTCGTTGAGGCGTTCCGCAAATTCGGGATTATTCCGGAAGACGTTCACACGCTCTCCGTGGACGGGCTGCTCTGGCACCCCAGCGAATCGGTGCCCGACGAGGATGAATCTGTCATCTTCGACCTGGTCAAGAAATGGGCCCCCGACATCGCATCGTGGAACCTGACGAAGGACCGGTTCACCCTCTACGAGTTGATGAAAAAGAAACGCATGGCGCTGCACATGGAACTGAAAAAACGCATGAATCGCGGGGATTCCATCACCGGCGGAATCGATCCCAATCTGAAGTTCGAAGTCCATTCCATTCGGCCCTCCTTCCGCGCGGACTGGGAAGGGCGACCGCGGTTCCAGTGGATCATTGAACTGACTCAGCGGATCCCCGAATACGACCCGGAGTTTCCACGGGAGGACGGTCAGCCGGACTACTATTTTCGCGGCGGGACCACCTTGGTGGTCGACGCGGAATCGGGTAAGGTCCGCTTCAGTATCAAGAAGCCACTTTCCGATCGCCGACGCGCGCGCCAAAAAAGTTACTTCATGGAGGACGGAAACGAGGCTCTCGCGGCTACTTATTTTGGTGGCGTCGGCTGCGACCACAATGAGCCGTTCGCATTTCTGCACCGTGCCATCGAGTCGGATTGAGAGGAGCTTGCGATGAAGTCCGTTCGAGTTCGCATGTACCGCCAGGGCCTAGGTGATTGTTTCCTCCTTTCCTTCCCGAAGGATCGCGGCGAGACCCATGTCCTGATCGATTGCGGCGTGCTGAAAGGAACCGTGGGTGCTTCCGAACGGATCCAGCGTGTCGCCAATTCCATTTACGCGACGACCGGAGGGCGTCTCGACGCTCTGGTCGTCACGCACCAGCACTGGGACCACATATCCGGCTTCCTGCAGGCACAATCGGTGTTCGACCGATTTCAGATTCAAGAGGTCTGGCTGGCTTGGACAGAAGACTCCGCGAATCCTCTGGCCCAACAACTGGCCAATCGCAAGGGCAAGGCCCTGAAGGCTGTGGAACACGCGGCCCGTCGGCTCGCCGCGACCTCCGAGCCCAACGCGGTCCAGACCGCGAATCGGTTGACACGCCTGCTCGGTTTCTACGGCGAATTCGGGGCCGCCGGCCAGCAGACAACGGCCGATGCGATGGAATGGGTGAAAGACCGAACTGGTGCCCGAATCCGGTACTTGAAGCCGGGGGCGAAGCCCTTGGAATCCTCCGCGCTGGAAAACGTCCGAATCTTCGTACTGGGACCGCCTTGCGATCCGAAAATGCTGCGTCAAAGCGCCCCGTCCACTCGTGCGAGTGAAGTGTACGAACTTGCCGGAATGGACGGTGTGGCCTCGGGATTCCTCGCCGCCGCGAATGAATTCGACTCGAACGCGCCTGCCGAGAGCCAACCGGGCGCGCAACCCTTCGATAAATGGTTTCGCATGACCGACGCCGAAGTCTGGGACGACCCGTTCTTCGACAAATATTACGGTGTCGACGGAGAGGACGACCAGGGCTGGCGGCGGATCGAGTCCGACTGGCTCGGTGCCGCGAGCAGTCTGGCTCTGCAACTGGATTCCCACACGAACAACACCAGCCTGGCGCTCGCGTTCGAATTGCTTCCATCCCAACGTGTGCTCCTGTTTCCGGGTGATGCTCAAGTCGGTAATTGGTTGTCGTGGGGACGGGATTGGCAGACTCAGGATGTCAAGACCCCTGCAATCACTGTCGCAGACCTTCTCGCCCGAACGGTGCTCTACAAAGTGGGGCATCACGGGAGTCACAACGCCACGCTCCGCGAGCTTGGCCTGGAGCTGATGTCGAGCGGTGAACTCGCCGCCATGCTGCCAGTCGACAGAAAAACGGCCCAAAAAATGGACTGGCAGATGCCCTTCCCATCGCTCTACCGCCGACTCCTGGAAAAGACGAATGGCCGGATCCTGGATCTGGAGTGGGGCATCTCCGATGCGAAACCCGCCCTCGCGAACGAACGAGAATGGCGAGATTTTCTGTCCCGAACCGATGTGCGTCCCGACTGGATCGACTATCGGATTCCAACGTAAGAATAGACATTTTTTTTGCTGATTCCCCGCCACCCCCTCGCAGTATTGGCCTCGACACAAGTCTAAAACCCCTGGTAAATGTGAAGTTTTTGCCCCTCCCCTCGGCCCCAAAAAACGAATGGGGCGGGGGGTGAGGGAAAACGAACCTGATCAGACAATTGAGGGAATATCAACCCCATTTCCCTGCATTTTGTCTTGTCAATTGACATGTCGAGCGATGCCCCTCACCTGCGCCCTCCCCCCGGATTACCGAGACGAGGGGAGATAATTCTCGCTCGACCACATTGTGTCGCTACCAATGCCCTCGCGGGAACCACCGGGGCAAGCCCGGTGGCAGGGGGTTCGGCGAATAGTCTCGAAAAAAACGCCAAAATTATTAACAACAACATAATGAAACAGAAAGGGCAGGGCGGAGTATGTCCATTCGCATTCTGAATATCGGACAATGCGGTTATGACAGCGGTCAGATCGAAACACTGTTGCAGCGAGTCCTGGGAGCCACCGTCGATCATTGTCCGACCAAAGCTGACGCGCTGCGGCGACTCGCGCAACACCAATATGATCTGATTCTTGTGAATCGGCTGCTCGATGTGGACGGTTCCTCAGAACTTGATTTGATTCGCGATTTCATCGGTCATGGAACATCCATTCCGATCATGCTGGTGAGCAACTTGCCAAGTGCTCAAGAATCAGCCGTCGAACTGGGAGCCATCCGCGGGTTTGGCAAGTCGGAACTCAACGCACCCGAAACCTTGGATCGACTACGATCTGTGTTTCCTGGGAAACGTGGTGGCCCATCAAAATTGGAATGATGGTAGAAATCCGGACACTTTTCGCTGATCTCCCGCCACCCCGCTTGTCGGGGTGGTTCCCGCGCTGATGCACGACCTGAGGTTAAGAAAAAAGGTCGTGCAAAAGCGTGGGAACCACTGGGGCAAGTCCAGTGGCGGGGGTTCGCCAAAAAGGAGTAAAAAAGGGGACAGCCGTCAAAAGTAGGTCGGTTTTGACGCTCGCTGGTTAAGACGTCCGCCTGTTGCACCCAGCCTTGAAAGTTTGCGGGGCCTCCCGTTGTGATCATTTGTACTCTATGTCCACTTGTGATTCCAGATTCAATCCTTTGCGCTCACCCAGTTCCTGACAATCGTTCAAAAGCTCGTGACACCCGGCGCCGACTGCGATCGGATGGTGATTGAGAACCCATGCGATACGGATTCATTTCTCAGAGACGGGCCAACAATTCAAATTGTGGAGAAATTCAAAGCATGATCTATCCACTTGCATTCTTGCCAAGGGATAGATCACAATCCGTGGTAAAGCTACTCAGACGTTATCGATCAGCCAGAGAGAGAGGAAAAGCGAGACTTGGACGACAACATTCGTGTTATCCGTAATTGGCTCGAGTTATCATTCCTTGGCGAGCAAGGGTTCCGTTCTGGCGATGATGGTTCGTATAGTACAAGTTGGAAACTTTTGCGGACCGCCAAATGTGCGAGATGCGGCGGTGATGCCCATTGTGGCATGGTGTTTGAGACGGATGTTTTTCATGGATGTGACGGTGACCGCTTCAGTGAGTTAACTGCCACGATCAAAAGTCGTAAAGTGAGCTTTCACTTCTGCCCACAGTGTTTGGACTCTGAGATTCAGCAATGCAATAACAACGGTCGAACGAATTGCACGATTTGTCGTCATCAATGGGACACTGTTCAACTTCCCCATCCGATAATTTAAAGACAATCACGGACACGGCGGATGAGCATCCCTCTCACGCTGTCGCAAGCATACACAACCCTGGAAGTACTACATGTCGATCGAAATCGCAGTTGTGCCCGTTGCCGGACATGGAACACGGTTGTTGCCGGCCACCAAGAGTCTGCCGAAAGAAATGTTGCCTGTCGGCCGGAAGCCGGTGATCCAGTATGTCGCCGAAGAATTGGCCCAGGCAAAGATCCGGCAACTGGTGTTTGTCACGAGTGCGAAGAAGTCCGCGATTGAAAACCATTTTGACGAAGACCAGTCATTAAGTTCCCATTTGCGAGAATCCGGACGTCTGGAAGAGTTGGAGGAACTGGCATTCGAACGACAGGAAATGTCGTACTTCTATACTCGCCAGGCCCGGCAATTGGGATTGGGTCATGCCGTGCTTTGTGCCCGCCCGTTGGTCGGTCGCCAACCGTTTGTCGTGGCCCTGGGAGATTGCATCATTGGTCTGCATGGCAAATCCGGGCTGGTGGCTCGAATGGTTGAGGAATTCGAACGTTCACAAGCAGATCTCGTGGTCGCGTTCGAAACGGTCGCTCCTCAAGATGTCGTGCGGTACGGGATCGCGGAACCCTTCGGCGCCGCGGCGGATCGCTTCGACCTAAAAAGCATCGTGGAAAAGCCAGCCGTCGACAAGGCGCCCAGTAACCTGGCCGTCGCCGGGCGCTACGTCTTCAGCCCTGCAATATTTGAAGAACTTGCGGTGACCAAGCCGGGCAAGGGGGGTGAGATCCAACTGACCGACGCCATGCAAGCCGTCATCAAAAACGGAGGCAAAGCAGTCGGAATCCGGCTGGCCGACAACGAACACCGCTACGACATCGGCAATTTCGAGAGTTATTTTCAAACGTTCTTCGATTTTGCCGTAACCGATTCTCAATACGGCGAGTCGTTGCGATCTTATGTTCGAAAGTCGCTACAAGGCAAATAGTAACGCGAGACCGCTCCGACTGCTGGCCGAATTCGTCTTGATATCTTCCCGCGCGTATCAGGGCAATACCAAGGCACATCATTGACGATTTACACTCTGCAAGTCGCGATCCTCAAATGGCAGATCACGTTTTTGAACTGAGCCCCTCAAAAACGCATTCGTCCAACTCAATTCATAAACTAAAGTATTCGATAGAAGACCCAATAAGCATCGTATGGCTCTAATCGCTCAATCGCATTGACATAGATTCTCCAGTCCATTACGAGCTTCACGTATGCAATTGCATCGTCAGAAGTTTCGGCACAGTACTCATCTCGCTTCGTGGGAATATCGTTGGCTCTGGCCCACTCAGACAATATGTCATTCCCATAATCAGCGTCTCTCCAAATGCTCATTACCTCGTCAAAACGTATACCCACCGCGTCCTTTATGTCATTAGACAGTTGCACCTCACGCCCGGGTGAGTCGAACTTGGTAAGCCCCCGATCGATTACATCCGTCACACACTTCGCAACTGGCCCTGGTCGGCCATCCGTTTGCTTAATTGCCGCATCCATCAAGCAGCCTCGGAGCAATCGATCGAAATATCTATTTTTTGCGAATTCGATGTCTTTAGGTAGAATTCCGTCAGGATGTCGAATTTGTTCAAATTTGGCTGTGATTACGCGTTCAATCTCTGATTCAGCGATATCATAAATTGCTTCGTGAAGCGCTCTTCGAAGATAGTCATCGATCCAGACAATCATATGCGTGGCATTCATGTCTGGTGGCAATCGCTTAATCGCCTGCAGCGACATCACGAGCCCTGCTCCGGATATGACTTGAGCTGCCGGCCTTGCTTTTTCCCTTTTATTCCGCTGGTCAATTAGCTTGGCACATGGCATGCTCGGGCTTTTTTGAAGTGGGTCAATCTGACGCGCTCCAATCTCCTGAATGTCGCGCAGAAAGACATCAGCTTCTGGCCTAATAGTCCCTGTGGTTTCATTGTATAGCCAATGAACACGCACTGCATGTTCGTTTTCAGGTTCATTGGCTTGGGAGCCGCGATAACAACCGGAAAAGAAATAGTAACGATTAGGGCTTTGAGCGTGGTGGATTTGTACTTGCTCAACAATTTGCCGAACAGCGTCGTCATCAATTGCGACGTCAGCGTCGATTCTGAGTATTGGATGTCGCGAGCAATGATCGTCCTCGCCCCGAGCGATTCTTATGACGGCTTCGACGAATTTGGGCGCGTCATACGTGAATACTTCAGGCCCAGTTGCGTTTGTTTTTCCGTATAGATTCTCCAAGAGTTCTCTCTCGTTTTTCATGAGTTTATTGAGAAGGCTTGACAGTTCTGGCACTCCAACTACGACGACTTTGGGGGCATTTGTTCCAGCTGATGATCCCTGCCGCGCTGCGGACATATCTAGCGCCATAAGAATCAGGTTGCGAATGCGTTCCTCGCCTTCCAAGTCATCCATTTGAAGAGTTCCCGAATTACGCCGAGCAACCGCTTGTTCCAGACCCCTTGAAATGTAAATAAAAATAAGACCGACGGCTTTCGACGAAACATAGCTGTCGAAAACTTTCGAAGTCTCAATGAGCCAGCTGTTTCGTCCCTGTGGCGTAGCGAACTTATCTGGATTAATCCCATAGTGTGTAAACACGACGGCCTTAGGTAAGTGACCGTTGCATGGATTGGTGTGGAGATGTGGTGAATGGCCTAATTCAAGTTCATCAGACATGATTGAGTCTCCGAAGTGATTGGGGATACCAGGCGAGTCACGGCAAGTTATTGAGGTTACATTCCGAGTCGGCAAAAGGAAAAAATGATGCGCAAGGGCAATCATGACGATCGAATCCTATTGCCTTGAAATATAATAAGTTTAACGCTTTAGTTGGACTAATTCGGGTCGGTCGGTTCACATATCATCGCGGCAAGACATCGCGTTACAATACCGTTGGTTTGATCGATTTCGCAAGTGTAGGTGTTATCGTGCGTAAAATGTCGTCGATGAGCCACTTAGAGAATTCAGAGAGATGTTCAGATTTAACTGGGAATTCGGTCTCCTCGAACCCAGTGAGGATGAAAAATCGTGCCGGGTATAAACGTGCGCAACTATCTAGCGTCACGTCGGAACTACTTGCAATTCGGATGACAGCGTTGGCTTCGACATGACACGGGCGGCTGTCGTTATTTGCTCGAATCAGCAGGGTCCCAGCAAAAAGAAACAGATGGCGTATCGGTCCAGGGGGCAACGGACAAGAACTGCCTGACTTAAGTTGCTTAATTTGGTAGTTGAAACGCAAGTTCGCATGTCCGTGTGTGAAGAATATTGAGTTGCCCGATAGTTCTCGGCAAATTCCGCCGCCGTCGACCGTCACTTGTTGGGGCGATTTGTGCTCATCTCTAAACCGCCAGTCGCGTTCGCCCACTCGGTCTTCAATGAACGTGGACAGCTTGATGGTCAGATTTCGATTCGCTCCGTGACAACTATCGATGGTGTGCGGTACTCCGGCGGGAATGCGGAAGGCCTGAAGCGGGCCGGCGGTGACTCGGCCGCATTCGTGGAGTCGACCCTGCTCATCTTCGCGAAACCAGGCGCAGTCGCTGCGACCTTCAAGAATCAGCGTCAATTCCTCGGAATACCGGTGGAGATGAATTTCTTGACGGTAGCCTGGTGGTGTCTCGACATAGGTGCAACAAAAGAAATCGTAGGCGGTCGGCAAGTCGTGAAGCGCCAGGAAGTACATCCGCTCCGAGTTGTCCCGCAAGAAGTTGCGGTAGTGAGTCAAAGGAATCGCGGCAATGGGATCGCGTTCGAGGAACCCGAGCGATTGTCGGTTGTATCGCGAACCACGGCGCGCCGCGGATTGCAGAAGAGCAAGTAGTGCCTCGCGGCCATCGAAGGGCTCGGACTGGTCCAGTTCGCGTATCAGCGCATCGGCTTCGTTCGCCAACCGGAACGCTTCGTCGGTCCGATGAATTGTTTCTTCGACCAGTTGCGATGGGGGCCGCGGGTCTTCGAATCTCCCTTGGTAAAGTATCCGCAAACATTCGCCAAGATGATCCACTTGACGGCCAATCGCGGTCGCGGCCTGTGCGATCTCCTCGATTCGTGTCGGATCAAGTCGAACAAGATTGCGTGTGATTGATGGAGTGATCGTCATGGACGGCCTCCCGCCTGCAATCGGTATGAGTTGAACAAATCCAGAAACTCGTTCGGCGAAAGATCCAGCAGGTGCCGTCCTGGCGAAATCAGGCCCAACTTCATGGCAACCGGTTCGATCTGTCGGAACAAACGGCGCAGTTGAAAATGACACCGGTGTTGCGCGTGCCGTTCACCGTCGGTCAAACTGGGGACTTCCCAGGCAATCACCATGATCTGTTTGAAGCCTTCAAAGTCGAACTCCGGATTGACCTCAAGTACGAGTGACCGCAACCGCTCCAATTCGCGGAGATATCCCTCACGCGTGCGCGTGAAGACCGGATGCGGCGACGGCGTGGCTTCGATGTGGGCCAGATCCTGACACAGCAGTCCGACGAGAAGTCGGATTGATGAGCGATCTTCGAAACGATCTGGCTGCGACCGTTCGATCTTGAAGCGCGAGGCGAGCCGGACAACTAGTCGAAAGGTCCGCCTGTCTTGTGCCCGCAATTCACGAACGGCCGCCCCGGCATCCACGGCCAGGAGCCGATTGCGAAGTGAGGGGATCGCAGTGACTTTCTGCAGGATTCGGTAGTATTCAACGTCGCGGCAGTGAGTTGTTTCAGTGGATATGCCCGTCCACGACCGTAGGAGCATCGCACGACAATATCGCTGGACCGACCTGGGGAGGCTGCCGAGGGCCGCCGCCATTAATGGGCCCGCCACCCGGCGCCGGAATGCGGCGCGAACGTGCGCGAATGAAATCAACTCGATGTATTGGTTGAAGACCCGTTCGAAATCAATCTCACTGGCACTTTTCGCCTGTTCCATCTCGTTCGTCATATCGACGAATTTCCGGTACGTTTCCTTTCGTTCTTCGTGGTACCGCATAATGTCGTCGAGTGCCCGCCGCGGATTGTCCGGTGTAATCGGGCTCAGACCGTTTTGTCGAATCCGATCTCCCAACTGGGCAAGACTGGCTGTTGGAAAGGCAACGACAAAGTGCTCGTGCGGCCGTTCGAGCGTGTCCGCTCCGACTCGGATTCGGCCAATCATCCGCTCGGCCGTGAGATGTCCGGCAGGGATCGCCACGCTCTTCATCAATGGCAGCTTCAATCTTTCCGCCGCCGAGAAGTTCAGCGTCTTGAACGCCCATTTCCAGGCCTTGAAGTAGAGTTCGAATTGCAGCGGACACAACGGATGCTCAGGTTTGCCAGTCCATTCGCACCCGAAGTCATCAACGAAATGGGCAAATTCGACACGATTGTCATAGTAGCCTGCGCCACCCGGTGGAACGTCGACGTTCAGGAATTCCATCAGATGGCCTGTCGATGTCTCGACTGGGGCGAGGAACAACCGTCGGTTATTGGCATCAATGGTCACCGCCGGGAGCGACCATGCGCCCGGTTCAATGGTGGTCGTCGGTAAATGGTGCTGTGCGCAATGTTGTTCGAGATGGGAAATGAAGGCCCAAGCTCCGACGATGGCCGGAACTTCTCTTTCTCGCGCGGTAATCCCAGTATGAGACATTATTCCGCCGCGTTCAGCAACAATCGCTTGCGTTCTGCCTAACAATCCTGTCCACCCGATGTTGGTCGTGGGAGTGATTAAGACATCACCAGACTGAAGGTGCTTTTTCGCAGGAACGAGATTGTCGCGTTCCGGATTGATACTGTCCTGGAGATTAATCACAAGGAGTCGCCCTGTCGCCGCCCCGAGAGACGCCGTTTCTCCTCCAGTCCAAAGTGCCTTCGACTCGTGTCGAGCGACCGATTCCTCCGACACGCCACTGACCCACGGATCGCCATCCGTGAGTCTGGTTTGCGGTCGCGCCTGCACAAAATGTAGTTTGTTATGGCGATCAATGGCAAACTCGGTGTCGACCGCACGCCAGTCCGGACGAGACTCGGAAATCTTGATTATGGTCAGCGCAATTTCGCGAGCTTGGTCGAAAGTGAGAAGTTCCCGCATGTGGAGTCGTGCAGGCACGTCGCGAGTTTCGACGATTCGCTTTTTGCGGGAATAAAAGCGACCGACGACTTGCGGCACAAGACGTTTTTCCAGTAGCTCCATGCCAGTTGAGTCAAAGAGCCAGTGCTGCGGCGACCGTTCCCCAGAGACGAGCGTTTCTCCCAGTCCTGGGACGACTTCTATCAGGATCGCGCTTCGTCCATCCCTCACGTCGCGATTAAATGCGACTCCAGAACACCGCGAGACGACCAGTTCCTGGACGACAACCGCCATAGCGCTGGGGCGCCATGGTGGACCTGCGCCGGCTTCCAGTTGGCAGCCAATTCTCAGCCAATGTTCACGGACAGTCACTGAAAACCCAGAGGCCCAGACTCGCAGGATTCCCGCGAACGTATCGTCCAGCGAGTGGATTGGGAATTCGGAATGGTACAAACCCGCTTGCGAGTCGTGCAGGGAATCCTCGCTGCTGGCAGAACTTCGTGTGATCAGTGGTACACGTCCACCAATGCGGGACCTGAGAAACGCGACGCAGCTTTTGATGGCTTCGACGACCGCTGTCGGAAATTTCCCGTCGAGAATGGCGTTCTGAATCTTTTCACTTAACGCGGCGGCGGAACTCTCTTCCATTGATTTCAACAACGAAGTGTTCCACTTCTCGATGTCTGCCTGCAAACAGTTTTCGGCGATGAAATCGTCGAAATTGATTGCAGTCAGCACGAACCCTTCGGGGGTGTTGATCTGCGGGATGGCGGAAAGCCCAGCCAAACCTTCCGCCTTGCCGCCGGTGAATTCTTTCCCGACGTTTACCGCATACCGGAGGTCGTATGTCCGTGGCACGGATTGAAAATTCATGTTTTCGCGCCGATCATCAAGTGGAGTCAGGCCTGCCATGCAGATGAAGAAAGTGGCATTTCACCCTGAGATTCCTTGGCCAGATTGAGAGAGATCAGGTGCATCAGACGATTTGTGCGCAGGTGCGACTCGAAGTCCGAACGTGTTTTGACGTTTGAGAAAAAATCCTGGATTAACAACCTTCGCCCCTCTTCCACAAATGTCTTGGCGCCGCAACTTGGGCTGTTTTCTTCGCCAAACTTGATCTCCGTATACGGCTCGCCCCCCACAACTCCACTGTTTCGAAAAATGCTCACGTCGAAGTGTCTGGGCCAGCCGACGTCCGCTCGCGCTGCTGAGGAATGATCCATCTTTTCAGTCTCGTGCGCTTCATAGCTGCGGACTTCGATCGATAGGAGTGGTCCCACGTCAATCCGCACATATTCCTGACGGATTCGGCCATTGCGTTTGTAGGTGTCAGGATTTGGGAGTCGCCAGGAACGCCGTGAGATGCCGTTGTGGAGCAAATGGATCGCCGCCGCTGTTATGAGACTGCGGCCACGGCGAAATGCGAACGAACTGAACACGTCACATTCGCCGAGTTGATCAGCAGATCTGCCTGCCTGAATCTGATCCGGAACTGTCGGACCATCAGGAAAGAATTTCGCATAGTCCGCCGGAGTGATGGCAACCTGGAGATCGGCAGGCCTTCGGGAATGCGTGTAAACTTCAACTTGGTCTGGTGCTTTCTCCGACAATCGGTCGTTGCAGCGCAGCACTTCTGACAACTGATCAATGAAGTGATAACCGCCATGATGGAGTTTTCCATAGCCGTAGCGGAACGGATGGTTTTCGCGCCCATATTCATCAGGGAACATCCACTCGCCATCACTGTAGTAAATATCGATAAAAGAGATTGGAACCTGGAATTCAGCCACGAATCCTTCCAGGTAACAGCGAACGAATTCAAAGCCCGGGTGATACCGCCGCTGGGCCATGACTGTCAGGCTCGCTTGCGGATGATTCTGCAAAAGAGCGCGAACCTGCTTCGCGTCATCGAGCAATTGATTTGCAGCCTCGACGCGAATTGACGCATCGTAGGGAGCGCAAAGCGGTTTCTCGACAAGAGTTTTGAGATTGCGATTGATTACCGCAGTCAACGGCGCCATGTGCGCTTCGGGCGGAGTCACGACGACTGCGGCGTTGATTCGGTGAGTTCTGATCGCGACGTCAAGTTGCTCGATCGTCTTTTTTGACAGCGACTCATTGTCACGCTCGGCGTCCGGCACAAAGATGGTTTGCGGTGGCGACAGCGGAAACGTGGAAAGCATGCTGAGCACGTCGTTTCGCCGACTTTCAAGATCGACAACGGCCGACACGGTGATCGGCATTCTCTGGTTGCCCATGCATCGAAATACCGGCACGTAATTCCGGCCGAAGCACCGTCCAGCACCAAACACCATCGTGTTGAATGATTGTATCATCTGCGGACTCGGCGGTTTTTGAATTCATCCCAAAGACACAGGAATGCAAAACATGAATTGAGTGCTTCTCAAGCGTCACTCGGCGGCAAAGATATTGCCGCTAATGAATATTTTGACTCTTGAACGAACCAAGTATTGTCACATACGACAAGTTTGTCAATCGAACTTCTTGGAATATTTTGATGCTTCGTTTTTGAAGTCGAGTCAACATCCTGGATCGAAAATCTCTATGGCTTTCGGGAATTGCGGTGCAACAGCAGAAAAACCGATGTTTTTGTGTGAATCGAAGAAGGCGATGGCCATGACATTGCAATTCAATAACGCCGGAGGCTCTGTAAGACTGGTCAATCCCACCAGAAAGCATGTGCGTTCGATATATTCCATCACGGAAATAGACGTCTTTACTTGAGCAATGTGTCGATAACACATAACAGCTGGCATTGACTAGCTTGTAAATTTACTATTGGGGCAACATTTGCAAAGAACTTGCCGGACACTGGCTTGTGAACTAGAATGTTACAATGCCGTATCGCCGGTCTTACGCTTATTGAAAATGAAGCAAATCATTAGGGAGGAAGGCGTTGCAGTGCCATGAGAATACCGCAGGATGAACCTGTGCTGGCCGCTTTTTTCCGTCCGAAAATAAAAAGTCAATCGAAAAATCAGGCGAAATTTGCAGAGGAACTGGCGATCGAGCCGCCGCTGCTCAGCAATTATTTGAACGGGAAACGTCCGGTGCCATTTGATGTTCTTGCCAAAATGGCGGAACTCACCGGTGTGCCACTTCACTTCGCGGTCCTGGCGAATTCCGCCGCCCGGTTGCAACAAGAGTACCTGACTGCTGTTGATCAAAAGAAGGACGAGGTCGCAGCCGCCGCCAATAAACTCCTGGCGCTTTTAGAAGATGCACCAATTCATCGCGGCCATTTCACCCTCGAAAACTTTCCAGACATCGCTCCGGGCGGCTGGAAAGTCATCATGGGAGACCGCCGCGAGCAGCCAGTACAGGGGCTGGGGGATATTGGTGTCTTGTCCAGCAGTTGTTCCGACGTTATGTTTTTGCCGGCACTGAGGCTACCGCCGGAAACGGTGATTCTCAGCGACAAAATCTTCCGCCTCGTGCCGGCAGACGAAGATTTACGGCATATACTTCGTTGTAATATTCTGTCCATCGGCAGTCCGGCCGTCTGCCTGGCGACGCGGAAGATTCTTTATAAGTGTGGTGCAACATTTCTGTTTAATATCGGTCAAAAGGATTATGAGGACGACGAGAAACTGATCAATGCGATTCCCCCTGGCGAGCTCCACGATTCCGAAGCACTGGAGAAATACATCCAGAGACCCGATGTACATGGTGGCATTGCGGGACTCTTGGCGAAATTCCGCGAAGGTGGTTTTGTGGATCCCGTCAATTACGCCGGCATCCGGGGTAACAACCCGGGTTACAACACGGATTATGGGATCATCGCACTGGCCAGGAATCCCTGGTCCAAAGACCATTTGGTTTGCATTTGCGCCGGAACGCATGCCCCGGGAACTGCCGGAGCCGTTCAGATGCTGGGGCAACCCAGGGAATTCGAGCATCGACCGTGGGGCGGAATCGTCAAAGTCCAAATCGCCGAACAAGCTCGATGGGAAAGCCGATTCGGCCACCTGAGACCGAAATGGGAGACTCAGGAATATGACTCCAATTCCTACATCAAAAGTCTATCCAAACTTCACGCCCTGATCAAAAGCCAGGAAGCGATCCTCCAACAGGATTCCGTTGCGGAAAAGCCCATGTTGAAACTGATTTCCGAGATCCAGTCATTTGTTGAGTCTGACCTTTTGCGGCGGGAAACGAGCCGTGCTATGGGTCCAGCGTCCTGAGAAAGCGTCTACCATGCCGATTCAATTCAGCGAAAGTTATTCGAACAAGTGCTGGGCAAATCGCCGCAAAGTCCAGAATCAGATCCGTTGCACGATCCTGGCGGCGGGTCTCGGAAAGCGGCTCGAACCATTGACCGTGCGATACATTCCGAAGCCGCTCTTTCCGCTGGGTGGCAAGCTGCCCATGGTGGAGACCTGGATCCGCAAAATGGTGGAATCGGGGATTACCGATCTGTCGATGAACCTGTGCGTCCTGAAAAGCACGATCAAGAGGCATTTTGGTGACGGTGCGAAGTTTGGGGCGAACATCACCTATGTCGAAGAAGATGTGCCCAGTGGCACCTTGGGCGGCGTCTGCAAACAGGTTCTGGGCCGCAACGCAAAACTCTTTCCCGGCGAACGGATTCCGGAAATCGAGCCATTCACAGGTGATACCGTGTTCGCTCCCAGCGGCGACATTGTCACCAACTTTGGAGCCGATATGCTCCAGGAACTGTACGACATTCACAAGCGAGTCGGTGCCGCATTCACAATGGTCCTGGTCCCGATTCCACTCCAGCGCCGCAAGGATTTTGGCACTGCCATTCTCGATTCGCCGGAGCGACGCAACAGCTCTCTTAGTAAGAGTGGCAAAATCATCGCGTTCCACGAAAAGGATCCCAACTCTCCAAGCAATCTCAACAATGCGTCGATCTACGTCATCGAAGCCAGCTTGCTGCGCGAACTGGACCAGCTACGAACCGAAGCGTCCCTTGAAGTGCAAAATCCCTTCTATGATTTTGGAAAGCACGTATTTCCCGCGCTCATGGGCAAGCTACCGTATGCAAAACCATCGAAGAACAATCTGTTGTGGGGAGTTCAATATGACGGCGAATGGTTTGACGTCGGGCAAAAGCGTGACTACCTGCGTGTGAATGAGCATCTGTTGGACGGCTCGCTCGACCTGAATCTCCCATTTGAGAAGCTGCCCTGGGGGTATTTGGGTACCGATGTGGCCATTGATTTCTCGCGGGTGACAATTATTCCTCCAGTTGTTATTGGAAGTCACTGCACTGTGGAACCCGGCGCGACACTCGGTCCTTACGCGATCATCGGGGATGGCTGGACGATCGGAAAGAACGCCCGCATTAGCCGTTCGGTCTTATGGGAGCGTTATCCCATGTTCCGAGACGATGGCTGCCAAGTATCGGCTCGCGAGATGCGCCTGATCGACCGACATGAAGTCGGCGAAGGAGTCACAATTAGTGGTAGCATTGTCGCCAGCGGCGACATTGAAATGGACATTCAGGACAGCACGGTGGAAGTTCTTGAGGACGGCAAAGTTTCCGTGTCATCACTGGACTATCAGCCGGACGTCGTACGTGTCTGAAACTTCCGGCCCAGATTTCGGGATAATGGAGAAGCCATCTGGGGTTGCTCACCCCCCCCCACCTATTCCAAATCGTCCGATTGAATGCAGCCCCGGAAAAATCCGGGGGTTGGCGCCCGGCGGCTGATTTTGCGGCTCCAGAACAAGGTGAGCGGCGTGGACTGCCACCTTGCAATCAGAATCGTCAAGATTCGACGATCATATTCGTTGTGTGCCCGGTTTCATCATCTCCCCAACTTGACGGTCTCATGTTCCTCGAACATCACGGGTTTTTGAATTCGACCGTTCAGTGCGTACCGCACGATCAAAACTTTAGAGTGTCCAAAAGCCGGATCAGGGATAGATGACACCAGTTCACGCACGGTGAAGTCGGTTCGATTTCCCTCGAGCCGCCGCTCCAACAATTCCGTGGCGTCAACCATGGTCTTTTCGGACCAGATCCCAGTTCCATAGTAAGCCTCCAGAATCTTGAAGCCCCTGGATTCAATTTTGGGATTTTCGCGTGCATCCAGGAATACCAGTTGCCTGTGCGAGAATTTTAAATTCTCGCGTTTCGATCCATTTTCGACAACCAGAATCAGCTCGCCGATCCGGCGGTCCTGTGACAAAATGCTTTCGACAAAGATGACGAGTAATCCTCTTTTGGAAGCCTGTTGAACGCGTTGAGTCAGGTCCGTCGTGTTAGTTCCAGATCCAAACAGAGCCGCCACGACCGTGAATTGGGACCTGCGATCGGGCATTTCACCTTTCGTCCCACTGGATGTCCCAGTAGTCGCCCCAGCGGTTGTCCCAGTGCTTGCCCCAGTGGTCGTCGCGGTGGACCGTGATTTTTCTGGCATGGGCTTGGTCGGGCGGACTGGCTGTGATGTTCCCGTGACAGATTTGGGCTCAGGTTGCGGGGTGACGGCCGGGGGACGTTTCGGGAGGTCGGATGGGCTGGGGGAACTGGACACAAACGCCAATTCGGTTTTCATTCCCTTCACGGGCCGATTGACAAGTGGAGCGCCCGTCTCATCGGGAGGAACGGTGCGGATCAAGATTTCCCGGCTCCCATCGATGATGGCCTGTTGCTGTTTGGCTATGTATTCCTGTTGTTCCGTGGATCCTTTTCGTTTCGCTACCGCGTACAACGTTCCAGCGCGACCCAGGACATCAGGCCGATAGGCGCGAGGAACCTTGGCGGTGATGTCCATCCAGGCATCTCCCAGGGAGATCAAGGCCGCGGCATCCGTCGCGCCGGCCTGTTCTTGTTCGAGGACTTTCGAGAGTTCGTCCCGGGCCTTCAAAAGGTGGTCTTTGCCGGACGAAAAATCACGGCGGGCGAAACACAAATACAGTCCAGCGGTACGATTCGCCGCCGGGTCGTTCGGCTGCGTTTTGAGAACCGCAGCCGCCGCCACGTATTCTTCGTACAGAGTCACCAGCTCATCGATTTGCCTGGAAAACGCTGTCGCCCGTGCATCTCGCTCCACGGACAGCTCCATGGGATATTTGTCCGTCAATTTGATGTACAGTTCAACCAGCTCACGGGCCGTTTTGTACTGTTCGGCGTCGATGGTTTCGTTGATCAAGTAATAGAGATACGAATTCAGAATGTCGCGAGCGGTGTCACTGAGTTCTCCGGCGATGAGCCGCTGCAGCGCATGCTGCTTCTCCAGAAAGATCAATTCTGATCCGAGCGGATGCTTGTTGTCGGCAACCGCCATGGCGATTTTCGGAGATCCGGCCATGATTCCCAGTTCCAGGGCTTCGTCGAGCAGTGCGTTTCGCTTGCTGGCCTCTTTCGTTGTGCGGTTGGCCACGGCGATCAGTTTCCGCGCCAGCGAATCCTGCTCACTCGGCGAAGTCGCCTTGGCATAGTCCTTCTGATATGTCTCCCGAATTTTCTCGCGCGGGTCGGTTGCGGCTGCCTCGGCTTTTGTGACGTTACGAATCTCGGATTTGGGGACATTCTGAGCGAACAGGCGGTGACAGTCGTTCGTGAGCAGCAAACTGACAAGCCACACCAACGCCGTCACGAGCGAAACGGAACGATGCATCATGAATGCCCTGGAAATGCGGAAAACGAATTGCCCCTGGTCCAATTTATCCCAATGCCAGTGTGATTGGGAAACACACCATTCCGGACTGACACATCAACCAGTGCAATACTACGCCGTTAACCCTTTTTGGGGCCGGAAAATCAGCCGCCGGGCGCTAGCCCCCGGTCTTTTCGGTGCCACATTGGACCGGACGCTAGCGCGTTCCGGCTGATTTCGATCACAAAAAGGGCTAACAGCATAGAGTGCCATAGGCAGGCACAAGAATTCGGAATTCTTTCGATAGTGATTGATGCATCGGTCCTGATCTGCTGTCATCAGAATACGTCCCAATGTGGAAAATCGCAAGGAGATTCGCCCAGCCACATAACACTTCATTAGATGGCTCGCGAGTTTACTCGGGATTGCATAAACTGACCTGTCGTGCGTGTCGCGAATTCTCACCCAAGCACCAGGAGTCCGCCGATGTCCCTTTCGATGCCTCGATCTGTTTTCATCGCAGCAACTTTCGTGTCGCTGTTATCGTACACCGCTGTTCAGGCAGAAGATGCCAAATGGATCCCGTTATTCGACGGCCAGACTCTGAATGGCTGGGAGAAAGTGGGAAATGACAAAAGCGTTTGGGAAGTGAACGATGGCGAGCTCCAGGGATCGGGTCCGGCCTCAATGCTGGTCTGTACAAAGGGGCCGTACAAGAACTTCCGCTACCGGGCAGAAATCAAAATCAATGACGGCGGTAACTCGGGACTGTATTTCCGCACGACAGCCAAGCCGGGATTCTCGGACGGCTACGAGGCTCAGATCGACAGCACCCACAAAGACCCGATTCGTACCGGTTCGCTGTACGGATTTTGTCACATCTACAAACAACTGGTGAAACCCGACACATGGTTCACCTACGAACTGGAGGTCCGCGACGATGTCTGGCGTGGTCGCAAGATGACGCGGATCAAGGTCACGGTGGATGGCAATGAACTCTATGAGCACATGGATTTCGCGCAGACGTTCAAAGAGGGACACTTCGCATTCCAGCAACACGATCCCGGCAGCAAGGTCAGCATCCGCAAAATCGAAGTCCAGCCGCTGGCCGACTGATAAGTTGGGCGGCGCCACATTGCTTGAAGTGACCCCATTTATGGGTTTTGGACGTACTTCAACGAGCGAAGCAAGTTGCGAACCTGATCACGCTCGGTTTGCCTCGTGTTTCGCTTCGCTTTTCACCCGGGCGGTAACAATTGCGATTGGTGTTTCATCGGGTACGGTCTTTGAAAGGCTATGATGCACGGAACTTTCAGACTCGGGCGGATCATCTGCGTCGTTTCCTTCGTCAGCATTGGCCTGTTGACTCGCCATGTAATCGCTGAAGACTGGGGCTACTACTCAGTCGTCCCGGTCAGCGCGCCCGCTCTGGTCCTGGAAGCGGTCAAATCGGGCACAACGGATGGTACCGTGGTTTCCATTGGCCGGCCCTCCGCGGCCGCAAACCAGAAATGGAATGTCCTTCCACATGGTGACGGACTCTATTCGATCAGGCCGTCGTACAGTTCCAGCCTCGTGCTGGCGATGGCGAAGGGAGGAGACAAAAACGGTACTCTTGCCGTTCTGGAAACAGACCGTGATCAACCGTGGCAGAGGTGGCGTTTGAACAAGCAGGACAACGGCAGCTACACACTCGTTCCCAAACATGCTCCGGAAAAGGGGCTTGATGATTTTGGCGGCAACCAACAGCCGGGGGCGCAGATCGACTTGTGGGAGAACAAAGCCGGAGACCAACACCTGCAATGGTTCATCCGGCCGCTGGCGGGCAGCGGTGTCGCCGAGGCAAATGCATCCAACGCCGGCCCGCAATATGTCCCGCCAGTGATCAAGTCCGAGGACATTCTGCCTGGAACAACAAAGCAGTTCACTTTCGCACAAAGCAAAGTCTTTCCTGGCACCGTACGCGACGTCACGGTATTCATTCCCGCTCAGTATGACGGCACCAAGCCCGCGTGCGTGTACGTCAAGACGGACGGCTTCAATCCGCGTGAGAAGACGCTCCTGGAAACGATGATCGCCACGAAGGAGATGCCCGTGACAATCGGCGTCTTCGTGCGGCCCGGTGATCTCCCCGCGCTGATGCAGGGCACGCTGGGGCGACGCAACCGTGACTTCGAATACGACGGAGTGAGCGATAATAACGTCCGCTTCCTGATCGACGAACTGCTGCCATTTATCGCGAAAGAATATCAACTGAATCTCTCGACCGATGGCAACGACCGCTGCATGGTCGGCGGCAGCAGCGGCGGCATCGCGGCGTTCACCGCAGCCTGGAATCGACCCGATGCCTTCAGTCGCGTGTATGCGGCGAGCGGCAGTTGGGTGGCATTTCGCGGCGGACATGAATTTCCCACAATGGTCCGCAAATTCGAAGCGAAACCGATCCGCGCCTACCTCACAACGGCGACGAAAGACATGGAGAACGCCGCAGGGGACTGGTTCCTGCTCGATCAGGAAATGGACAAGGCGCTCAAGTTCTCTGGGTATGACTATCGTTATCGCGTCATTGATGGTCCGCACGTGGCCGGTTACATGGAAAACTGGCAAGAGGCGATGGCATATTTGTGGCGTGGCTGGCCCGAGCGAGTCAAGGCCGGCCCAAGTGCCCCACGTGCCCAGGAGATTCTGATTCCGGGTGAGGGATGGCAACTCGTCGCCGAAGGTTTTAAAAGCACCCGCGGTCCAGCGTGCAACGCAACCGGCGAAGTCTTCTTCGCGGACACCTCGAACAACCGTATCCACCGCATCGGCCTGGACGGGAAGGTCACCGAGTTCGTCGGGGATGCCGGCCAGGCACACTGCGTCACGGTCGGTCTGGACGGAACAGTCTTCACCATCTCCGAAAAGTCGGGCAAGCTGATGCGCTATGATGCATCGGGCAAGGGCAGTGTCGTCATGGACCAGATCCTCGGGCATTCCATTCTCGCTCGGCCCGATGGCAGCCTTTACGTCACGACGAATGGCGACCAACCTCACGGACCGGGCAACGTTTGGCTGATCCGAGACGGGAAGAAGACGCTGGTAGACTCCGGCATCAAGTTCGCGACGGGCATGGCTTACCGCCCCGATCAATGGCTGTTGTCGGTTGCCGAAGGCCATTCGAAATGGGTCTATAGTTACCAGATCAACGAGGACGGAACGCTCACCAACAAGGAGCGATACTTTCACCTGCACGTCGCCGACTGGGACGACGACGCCGGTGCCGAATCGGCATGTTACTCTCTGGAAGGCCGGCAGTTCATTGCCACGCGCAGCGGCATTCAAGTCAGCGCCGACGACGGCCCCACGCAGGTCATTTTGCCCGTTCCTGACGGAAGTCGGGTGACCGGCGTGTGTCTCGGCGGCAAGGATGGGGACACACTGTTCGCGTTCTGTGGCAACAGAATCTGGAAGCGCAAAGTGCGGCACCACGCAATGGGGGCGTTCACGCCCTGGGTGAAAGTGAACGGGACAAAATTATAACAATCAGTAGGCCAACCATCGGAATCAAGCGAACCCACTTCCGGTCTGGCGTGTCAATTGATTCGCGGCGTGGCAATGCTTGTCCGCCGGTTTGTGCCCTTGGCCGAGCGGCAAAGGTCCCAGCCTTCCAAGCTGGCGAGGCGGGTTCGATTCCCGCAGGGCACTTCGTGTTTCAACTGCCAGTCGGGAATCCATCTGACAGTCCTAAGGTAGTCTGGTTCGGGCGACCGAACAGCGGATGAGCAATCGCGGTCTCTCGCAGATCGCGTGAGCGTGTCGACGTCCAGTTCGCTGGATTGGACGGCTGTGAGCCTCGTGCTCGCTTTCTCGGCCCCACTTCGTTGAGACACTTTGCACTAATCTCTGACACATCTGGTGCCGGCACCCCTCGCAACGGCGTCTCGAACGAACTAAACCGTTACTCTTGCGACAACGTGATCGGCTCCCAACTCAACGCAAGACCTTTGAAGCGACAGAATGCAGGCGATTTTCGATTTCCTGCGGCGATCCCATTCTCAGGTTGAGTGGCTGCCATTCGCCGATGCTGTGACGGGGAAAGGAACCCCGGGGTCGCGCGTTCAAAATTTAAAATTGGCGAATTCGATGCGATTCGTTCGTAAAAAACACGGGTCGGCCGCCAATTTTGTATTTTGTACGCGCGACCCTCTTCGAGAACGTTGCGAAATTCGACCGACTCGCGGCGCATTCCATTCATCGTCGATTTCAGCATGCATGATCTGCACACCGCCACAATAACGCCGATGACGGTTTGGTTCGGGCCGAGGTGTTCAGAAGGGGTCGCGCGTTCAAAATTCAAAATTGGCGAATTCGATGCGATTCGTTCGTAAAAAACACGGGTCGGTCGCCAATTTTGTATTTTGTACCCGGACTTTTTCACGGGGCATCGACGAAAAGTGTCCTTATTTCGCTGCCGGTTTGGGGGGCTCGATGGCGACGTCTGCTTCGGGGACCAGCTCGATTTTTATGTCGGATCCTTTCAGGTGTTTGTCGAAGAAGTTTTGCATCAGCGTGAGGATCGCGGGTTTGCCGAACGCCGCGCCGCCGTGGCCTGAACCGGGGAGCTTTTGCAGCCAGACTTCGACGTCTTTGGCCTTCAACGCCGCCACGAATTCCTCGCTCTGCGCGTAAGGCACGAGCGCGTCGTGCGTCCCGTGCAAAATCAGGATCGGTGGCGTCTCCTTGGAGACGTAGTGCACGGGGCTTACCGCGTCCGTCTTCTTTTGGTCGGCATCCAGACTGGCGCCGATCAATGAGGAATAGGGATCGCCCGGATTGTTGAACTTGAAGATGTTCCGCACATTCTTGTCTTCATCCGCCTGTTTGATGACGGTGGCGAAGTTTGTCGGTCCGAAAATGTCACAGACACACTGCACGCTGTCAGACTGCTGTTCATTGCCACCGATCTTGGGGAAGGCGTTCTTCCCGCCCGACGTTCCGACGAGAGCGGACAGATGCCCGCCGGCCGATCCCCCGACGACGCCGACGTGATTGGGGTCAATGTTGTATTTCTGGCTGTTGGCTCGCAGCCAGCGGATCGCGGCCTGGCAGTCTTGAATCTGGGCGGGGAAGACCGCCTTCTGGCTGAATCGATATTCGATACTGGCCACGACGTAGCCTTTGTTGACCAGATGTGCAACGCCGCAGGGGAATTTGCTGCCCCCCATCCAGCCGCCACCGTGAATATGAACGATCAACGGGAGCGGCCGCTCGGAGGGTGTCTCGGGCAGATACAAATCGAGGCGTTGGGCTTCGTCACCGTCGGGGATATAGGGAATGTCGCGTTCCAACCGCACACCGCGTGGCAATTGTGGCGGTGCCGCCGGAGCTTTCTTCGCAGCCGGTTCTGCCGGTTTGTCCTCCGCCACAATTGTCGCAGGCGTCAACCACAGAGTTCCATTGATTAGGGCGCCCATCGCGCAGCTTGCGGCCAACCAACGAACGTGAGTCCAGAACCTGAGTAAATTCATGTACGTGCTCCATTTGTCTGAGTATTTTCCGCGGCAGTTTGTCATCGCACACCACGACGCTGGATCAGATGCCGCCCTGTTGCCATGAGACCACCGATCATACTGATGCCGGCACAAACAGTAGAGTCTTCCCCGCGAGAAAAATAGACACTATATCGCTGAAGCTCCGTGAAATCCCAAATGTGAAAACTCTTGTGGTTGCTCAAAATGCAGTGCCATATGATCGCGATTCCACAGATTTTCCCAACGAATTTAAGAAGACGACGAATTTTCAATCCTCATTCGTCGTCTCCCTAAATTCGTTGGGACTTCTTCTGCATTTCATTCGTTTAAATGAACGTATGACTTCGGGAGTTCGCCGAAAAGTGTCGACAAATAAATCTCGTTTTTTTGCCAAAACAAGCAAACAACCCACATTTGAGGATTTCCTGGCCTGTCAAATTCCACTGCCAGCAGGAGATGGTTGAACCCACCACAAGCCTGTTTGAGGACCACTCGTTTCTCATTTGCAGTAAATCGAATTAGGATCAGTTACCGCGGATGGCAAAGCCGGACCGCGGATGAACACTGATCATTTGCCAGAAGTGTACCATTTCATGCCTGAATTACCTGATGTGACGATTTATGTCGAAGCACTGACCGCGCGGATTGTGGGCGATGTGCTGCAGGACTTGCGGCTTGTCAGTCCGTTTCTGTTGCGAACTTTCGAGCCGTCGCTCGAGGCTGTGATCAACCGTCGCGTGATGGAAATCCGGCGTTTCGGAAAGCGGATCGCGATTGGACTGGAGGGCGATCTGTGGCTGGTCATTCATCTCATGATCGCCGGCCGGTTTCAATGGAAGTCCCGTGGAGCGAAAGTACCGGGGAAGATTGGACTGGCGGCGTTTGATTTTACTCGCGGGACATTGCTGCTGACGGAAGCGGGATCCAAGCGCCGAGCCTCATTGCACATCTTCGAGCGGCTGGACCAGGTGCGGCGGCACGCGCCCGAGGCACTGGATGTCATTTCCTGTTCGGCCGATGAATTCGCAGCGGTCCTCACGCGTGAGAACCACACCTTGAAGAGGTCTTTGACGGACCCGTCGCTGTTCTCGGGAATTGGGAATGCGTACTCGGACGAGATTCTCCATCGGGCACGCCTGTCACCCATCATGTTGACCAGCAGATTGAATGAGGAAGAGATCGCCAGACTGCATGTTGCGACGGTCGAAACGCTGCGCCTGTGGATCGAGCGACTGCGTCACGAAGCCGGTACGGAATTTCCCACCCATGTCACCGCGTTCCGTGAAGAGATGGCGGTTCACGGTCGGTTTGGAAAACCGTGTCCAAACTGTGGTGCGCCAATCCAGCGGATCCGGTACGCCGAGAACGAGACGAATTACTGTGCCCGCTGTCAGACAGGCGGACGCGTCCTCGGGGATCGGTCCCTTTCGAGGCTGCTGAAAGACGATTGGCCCAGATCCATTGATGAATGGGAATGAAATGTTGAACAGATTACTCCCAGTGTGGCGTTCATCGACGTGAATCACGACCGAGGCATGGCTGCGACCGGCAAAGACTCAGGTGGCGATTTGAAAGGCCGGATCATTCAGGCGACCATCAGCCTCCGCTCGAAAGATGGAAAGACCACTTATTGGGAACGAAAACTCGATGCGGACCAATCAATATTCATTATTCAAAAGCGGACCAGCGAAGGCATTCGTGAATCCGCATTCACTTCATTCCAGACGCGAATCGCCGGCATTCCGTTTCCCAAATACATCTCCAAAACAGACCCCACCCTGGTGCTCCCAGGCCGCACGATGTTTCCCCCCTTGGGAAAGTAAAGGGTATTCGATCATTCGTCTCAATGCTTCGAGAAGTAAATATTGTTTCATCCGCAGTCCGGCTTTGGCATCCGCGGGAAGTCTATTGAGGTTCAATTGCTGCGGATGGCAAAGCCGGACCGCGGATGAGACTGATCACCGCGAATCGTGTCGCAAATCTTGATGTCCACTTCGATCACCGACAACATAAGTGATTTCAACATTGCGAGTTATTCAATCAGAACGGCGATGCATCACTGACTTCGTTGGATATGATCGAAGCCCGCAGTGAAAATCGGTTGCACCACTTTGGAGATTTGCTCTCCTCTCTGTTGACTCCTGTTCAAATCTAAAGAACAACGCAATTGAACAGGAGACAACAGAGAAACCAGGAATGAGAAGGGATTGGGAACCACGAATAGCACGAATTACACGAATAAAAACCAGGTAAGATCAACAGGTGTTGACATCGGTTTGCTGTGCGCGTTTGGATGACACCTCCCCATTCGTGCTATTCGTGGTTGAACTCTTTCATCGTTCAGTCCCTTCGATCGGACATTGTCAGCCCGGTTTGCATGTCAACTTGGGTTGCGGGCGAAGCCCGCACTGGGTTCCATCTGTGGAAATCCGTGGCTAATCCTACAGCGCAATTTCTTTTGTGCACCGACTGAGTCTGGCACTTGCCGCGCGCGAAATGGTGGTGACTCGAGATCTGCCAACACTTGGCAGATTTGACTTGTCGGCTGTAAAATTCATTCAAGGCTGGGATGTGGAGGAGCTCCGGATCGATACTTTGACAGTCCGTAAGGAATTGGCAGATGACTTCGCGCCGTCTTTTCGTTCTCGGAATTAGTTTTTGCTGTGGTTTGGTGATCTATTTCGGCGGTATGTGGCCGGCTCAAGGTCAGAATCAGGGCGCAGCGAAAACGTCCGGGAAAGAGCCGGCCCCAAAGCCGTCAACCCTGCCGGTCAACTCGGTGCCGGGTAAAATTCCGGCACTAGGCCTCGAAGGTGGAACCGCCTGGCTGAACACCTCGGACGAAATCACGCTCGCGGATTTGCGAGGTAAGATCATTCTGCTCGACTTCTGGACCTACTGTTGCATCAACTGCATGCACATCCTGCCGGACTTGGCGTATCTGGAGAAAAAGTTTCCGAACGAACTGGCGGTCATCGGCATCCATTCCGCCAAGTTCTATAACGAACGGGATACGGAAAATATCCGCCGGGCCATTCTGCGCTATGAAATCAAGCACCCCGTCATTAACGATTCCGCTCTGAAAATCTGGGGCAAATATGGCATCGACACATGGCCGACGCTGATCATGATCGACCCCGAGGGAAAGGTTTGCCTGGCGTTGCGGGGCGAAGGCAATCGCAAAACTCTGGAAGCCGCGATTGTCCGGTTGATCTCGTATCACAAAGCCAAGGGGACACTGGACCAGACACCACTCCATTTTAATCTGGAATCCGGTAAAAAAGCACCGCCCACACCGCTTCGGTTTCCGGGAAAGGTCCTCGCGGACAAGACCACGAATCGGCTGTTCATTTCGGACAGTAATCACAATCGGATCGTTGTCGCCGACCTGGCTGGCAAGGTCCTGGACGTGATTGGTTCGGGTGCGATCGGCAGGAAAGATGGCAGTTTTGCCGAGGCCCAATTCGACCACCCACAGGGGATGGATCTTCAGGGGGACTTGTTGTACGTCGCGGATACCGAGAATCATTGTATTCGGACGATCGACCTGGCCGCGAAGCAGGTGAAAACCATCGCGGGAACGGGGAAGCAGGGGGCGATGCGTAGCACGGGCGGAGTCCCCGCCTCTACGGCACTGTCCAGCCCCTGGGACTTGAAGAAGGTGGGGAGCAAACTCTTCATCGCGATGGCGGGACCGCATCAAATCTGGGTCATGGAAGGCAATTCGATTCGTCCCTACGCGGGTTCCGGAAAAGAAGACGTACTCAACGGGACACTTCGTGCTTCGGCGTTCGCGCAGCCGTCGGGTATCACCACTGATGGCAAATCGCTGTATGTCGTGGACAGCGAAGGGTCCGCCGTACGAAAGATTCCGCTCGATGCCAGTGGCAAAGTGTCGACGATAGTCGGCACGTCAGACCTGCCGGAGGGACGCTGCCTGTTCATGTACGATGACATTGACGGAGTCGGCAATCAGGCGCGCCTTCAACATCCGATCGGAATCACCTACAATAATGGATTTCTGTACGTCGCAGATAGTTATAATCACAAGATCAAGATTGTCGACATCGAGAAGAAGACCGCCAAGACATTCCTCGGGACAGGGAAACGCGGGATGAACAACGACATCGCGGAGTTCGCGGAACCGGCTGGATTATCGCTCGCCGGAGACAAGCTGTATGTCGCCGATACGAATAATCATGCGATCCGAGTCGTCGATGTCAAGACGGCGAAGATTTCCCAGCTGGAATTGAAAGGGTTGGAACCGCCGCGACCGGCGGTCAACGACGACGATGTTCCGGCGGTCAGGTCCATCGAACTCCCGCCACAAATTGTTGCGAGTGCTGATTACTTGCAGGTTCACGTCGCGCTCAAGATTCCTGAAGGCTTCAAACTCAATCCTGCCCAGGACCCAATCTATCGTCTGACGGCGGAGGGCGAGCAGCCGCTGGTCGCGAAAGAGAATCTCAAACAGGGTGAGGAGCTCAAACCCGACGAAAACATCCTGCCAATCAATGTCCCCCTGGCCGCCAGGAAGGGCAGTGGCAAATTTAAACTGAACTTGACCTACACCATCTGCAGTCAAAACAGCAATGGAGGCGTTTGCCAACTCAAGACCATGAGCTGGATCATTCCCGTCACCGTGAAAGAATTGGATGGCAAGAAGAATATTGAATTGGAAGTCGAATAGTGACAGTCAGACGACGGAAGGGATTATCCCATGAAAATTGTAGTCATCGGTTGCGGATTCAAGCACCGAGGGTGACATAGTTCGCCTGCCGCCAGCATTGATGCAGCCGATGTCCGCTGAAGATGTCGCGATGGCGATTACACAGTTGGGCCACCGGCCAACGGTATCGTCGACATCGCGGGACCGGAAGTGATGGGCATTGATGCAGCGGTTCGCCGATACCTCATCTCCCGCGCCGATCCGCGCACCGTCAAAACAGACACTGCTGCGACGTATTACGGCTTTCAGGTTGGCGAGCGAGCGCTCATCCCCGCGGGTGAAGCCCACCTTGCTCGGACCAGCTTGGCCGAGTGGCTCAGTGCCACAAGGTAACGCTCGTGAGTGGTTCGGCGCTAGCCGGCGGTCTATGGAAACACGGAAATCGATGCCACGGTTGGCGACTTCGCATCAGCCTTTTGTTTGCCTATCGCAACTAGCCCAGTTGCGGAGCAACGTAGCCTTCTTGCTCCGCAAGAAGGCTACTTTGCTCCGCAAGAAGAAGGCCGCGGGGCCACCTAGCAGCCATCGAGCGATTCAACTTTCGGCAAAACACACGGCAGGTTGAATTGTTCGGAGATTCAATCTCGCTGCGCGAGTGGCTTGAACTTTCACAAATGCGTTTTGGTCTCGTTGAACCTTTTCTGGAGCCGAGAACGCCGGAGGACACTCGGCCTTCTTCTTGCGGAGCAAGAAGGCTACTTTGCTCCGCAAGAAGAAGGCCGCAGGGCCACCCAGCAGACATGGAGCGATTCAACTTTTGGCAAAACACACGGCAGGTTGAATTGTTCGGAGATTCAATCTCGCTGCGCGAGTGGCTTGAACTTTCACAAATGCGTTTTGGTCTCGTTGAACCTTTTCTGGAGCCGAGAACGCCGGAGGACACTCGGCCTTCTTCTTGCGGAGCAAGAAGGCTACTTTGCTCCGCAAGAAGAAGGCCGCAGGGCCACCCAGCAGACATGGAGCGATTCAACTTTTGGCAAAACACACGGCAGGTTGAATTGTTCGGAGATTCAATCTCGCTGCGCGAGTGGCTTGAACTTTCACAAATGCGTTTTGGTCTCGTTGAACCTTTTCTGGAATCGAGAACGCCGGATGACTTGCGGCCTTCTTCTTGCGGAGCAAGAAGGCTGTTTTTGATGAACACATTCGCTAAATCGCTATCGCTCAAGAGGAGAAATGGCCATGGTTCGGAATCTACTCACACTTGTGGTTGGTATCGGTATTGGTGGGTTCTTCGCGGCCCACCATGACGGCGAAAAAAGTCACCGTCATCGCGGAGCGAAACATTGTCGAGAAGCTGGATGGGCGTGAAGCCAAGGCGACGGTCGTCGAGGTGACGCTGGAGCCAGGTCAGGCCGGCGTGCCACACCGGCACCCCGGTCCTGGGTTCGGATATGTTCTGGAAGGGGAATATGAACTTGGCATCGACGACCAGCCGTCGAAGGTACTCAAGCCAGGGGAGACGTTCTACGAGCCGACAGGCTGTTTGCACAGGGTGTCAAAGAACCCGTCCGCCAAGGGGAAGACGCGTGTGATTGCAGTCGTTCTGCAACCCCGTGACGCCAAGATGGTGGCCATCCCGGAGGCGAAGAAGGAGTGATCTCAATAGCGCGGTGAAACTCTACGGCGTCAACCCTTTTTCGGACCGCAAAATCAGTCGCTGGGTGCTAGGCGAAGTGCCTCGGAGTCCGGCGTTTCATCGGCCGACCCAATGTCCACGCAAAGCAGCCCGCAAAGAACCACGCCCACGAACGCGGAGACCGTGCATCTGGCAAAAATCATACTGTCCCTGACATGATAAATGGGTCAGATCCTGAAATCATCCCGGTGAAACCCTGAGCGGGCTGCGCCCGTAACCCGAAGTGACTTTCTCTGTTCTCTCTGTTATCTCCTGCTCAATCGCGTTGGTCTTTGGATTTGAACAGGAGAGAACAGAGGAGAGACCATCGCTCCAATGTGGTGCACTCAATATCTCATTACGTGCTTCAATCAAACCCGACCGCATTGGATAATTGATACATTGCCATCTGGACCGCATCACCAACAACGGCGAAATCACTTATATTATGGTCGAAAATCTTTCCGGCAGACAAATATGTTACGGGTTTATGGGATAAGTGAACAGGCGATGGGTCGGAATCCCAGGTTGCCCGGCATGTCACGGATTCATTCCACGACTGCGGAACCGGTAGCGTGATCAGAGTTTCCCATCTCGGGCGGCTGCCCCCAGCGTTGGTGGCGACCATCTTTATAGACAATATCCGCGACAGTGACCGCGCGTGAGTCCTGATTGATATCGGGTAGGGCAAAGTCGGGCCGTGGCGGAGCGATGACCGAGAAACTGGTCATTGACGAGGTCTTGAATGACTGAAAAGGGACATGGCTGGTTTTGCATTGGAGTTGACCATTGGGGCCGGATACAGCCTCCTTGCCAATGCAGTTCATCAGTTCAATGCTATTCGTTTCGCCTTTCAATAGTGTTCCCGTGTATCGATGATCGAAATCGACGACGACGCTGACCTGCGAGCCGGGGGGAGTCTCCGCGATCGATTGACCCATTATTTCGTGATTGATTTTGGCCAGCGCCTTCTGGCGTTCGGCGGGGTCATTCAAATTGAAGTCAAAGTCAAGTGTGGATCGTTGTTTGTCGCTCAAATCACGTGTCGGGCGATCTGACGAAACAGTGATCGGAAGAGCGGCCATGCACCCGGAGAGGAAGCCGCACACGAGAATTGAAATCAGGTTGAGCCCACGAAGCATTTTCGCACCCCTTCTCGATGAGCTGGCCCAAACAGGGATCACGGCTCGGAATTGGATTGAGCACTATATGGACGCGCAAATCTCCGTCAAGAGCGACTATGGCCATTGGAAGACATTGGGCGACGGTTTGAATGAAAGGTGCCCCAATCGGCGGAAATTGCCGATGGAAGTTGCCGTTAAGTTTGTACTTGACAATAATTGGTTTGTCTTTTTCGGACACTTTTCGCTGAACCCCCGCGATTTTCGCGGGACAATTGAATTTGAATGCTCTTTTAGCCACGGATTCACACAGCTTTAACCCAGCGCGGGCTTCACCCGCGACTCAAGTGACGACAAGAAACGGTTTCATCCGCAGTTCGGACTTGCCATCCGCAGGAAGTCGATTGAGGTTCAATTACTGCGGATGGCAAAGCCGGACTGCGGATGGAAAACCAGTTGACTCATTGTTATTGGGGTTGCGGGCAATGCCCGCGCTGGGTTCCATCTGTGTGAATCCGTGGCCAAACCCTCTTCAAAATCGCAATTTCCTACGGGGATCGGCGAAAAGTATCCTTTTTTTGAATGCATTCCTAATCCAACTTCGTAGGGAACACCATCCAGGATGCAGGTGTGGAGCAATTGGCGAAAGTCAAAACGAAGATCGGTGTATTTGTCGCGGGCTCGCGAGTCACTGCGGCGGGGATGGCGAAATTGCAATCAACTTATCCGAACCTAGTTGTTGTCGATACGCCCTTCAAAGTGCCGTAAGTGCTTGGGGGCAATGGTCCATGAATCCGATTTTCAGAAATTCAGCTTGAATTGACCCGGCTCGTCGCTTATGTTTTCTGATTGTGGTTTGTCAATATTACAAATCTTCTTCCGAATTTCGATCTGATAGGTCCCTTATGTTGCGCGGCGCTGTCTGCTTTGGATTGGCGATGATCATTGGACTCAATGCTTTTGCCGAGGATCGCAAGAAGCCGCCGCCTGGAACCGTTAATGCTGTTCAGATGCAATTCAAGGCCAGTAATAGCTCCAATAAAACCGTCTTTCTCGATTGCATTTGTTATCCCGAAAAGGGTAAGGGGATTCGCCAGATCAGTCTGACGAAATTGAAGCCCTTTAGCGACACGAGCGGATCGGCTGCGGTGTTTTACGATCTGCGGAATCGGCAGTTGAAAGGCTTTGATGCCAGGATCCTGGCTTCGTCGAAAAAGGTCGAAGCGGAATACAGGATTACATTTAATTCTGGCGCTGCGACGAATTTGCCGGCCAGTGGCTTCATTAATCCCAACACGGAATTCCTGGAAGTGTTTGTCTATGACGATTCAACCGGCAAGCTCTTCATGAATGTGTTCACACGGAAGAAAACGTAAGTTGCTGGCTGATCGTCGAGCAACTGCGTTCTGAAGGGAATTTCGGGACGATTCTTCAGACTGCCGAAGCAACAGGAGTCAGTGGTCTGATCTACGTTGGTCCGCACTGCGATCCTTTCGATCCGGCAGTAGTTGTGCGGGCGAACATGGGAGGCCTGTTTCATTTGCCGTTGGTTCGGACGACTCACTCCGACCTGTCACAATGGATCCAATTGCATGGGATGCATTTGATTGGGCTGTCACCCGATTCCAAAGACCTCTGGACCGACTTTTCGATGACGTCACCGGTCGGGCTGGTGGTCGGCGAGGAACGCCGCGGCGTTTCCGACGAGTCGCGAAGCCTGTGCGACACCATGATTCGGCGGTCCATGACAGGCCGTGCCGATTCCCTGAACGTCGGTGGGGCACCGGGGTCACGCTCTATGAACTGGTGCGATATGCCAATCTCATGTGGATCCCGTCAAAACAACCCTGCGGTAAAATGCTTCTGAAAGCGTCGCGTTTCCGCCTCGAACCTAGTTCCCGCCTGGTTCCGTAACTCGAAACAATTGCATGCAGTTTCCAAATGATTTGATGGGCTTGAGTTTGCGAAGCTCGTGGTAGTATTCGGCATCATAGGGTAGCCAGCCTCCCCGGCCATCGGCCAGGCCGTGCTCCTGGCCATAAAGCATGTTGATGCTCACGAGGTGCAGACCAGCTGGAAGGCGCGTTGATCCGTGATTTTCACGGGAACGAAGAACGGGGGACAAATAGGAGATGCCGAGATCGGCTGGATCGTAGAGTGTCATGCAGGAGAGGAAGACGTTGTCGTTCGGGGCATGCTTCTTCAACCACGATTCCGCCTCGTAAAGTCCCTGTCCCCAGTCTAGGCTGCTGTGCAGCAAGGGGAAGCGTCCCAGGGCGGGGTGGCCAGAGATGACATTAAAGTAGGCGATCGTATGGGGAAATGTTACGGCAGTACTGACAACCGTCATCAGAGTGGCGGCAATGACTGTGTTCTTCCATCTGGGGTGGGGCCATGATTTATTCTGGACTGCCACGCGACTGATTAAAACGAACAGGAATCCGAACGACGGTAGTGCATATCTGAAGTGAAAGTCGAACCTGGGGTAGGCCGACAAGATGACTAACAGCGTTACCGGGGGGACAAGTAACAGAAATTCACAATACCGCTGACGTTCAGAAAAGTCGCCTTTTGAACGGTCGGAATCAATTGCCGCGGGGCCAGTTGTTACTGCCTCAGGACCAATTTTGCGGCATTTCTCCGACAGATAATGCCAGCCAGCCAAAACAATGAGTAGCAATGTTCCGATTGGCAATTTGACCAGAAATCCAGCAAGATAGTAATACCACCAGCCCTTGTGACTCCAGACTCCGAACAGATAGACCGGAGCTGAGATTTTCGCCAAATCGTCCATCTGCAAGTCAATTCCGGCGACATAGTCAGACGGCAGTGGTACTGGAAGTCTGCCGAGCAACGAATCCTTGAATCGGTTTCCGGTGCGATCCAGTGACCCGCTCAGTTTGTCGCTGACAAACTCATCTTTCCAGCACATTGGGATCCTAAGCTTAGAATTCCACGTGGACAAGTTGTCGCG
>JADMIO010823394.1_pt1 | contig 70054 bp, 62 predicted proteins | sample 8958161 | NCBI WGS metagenome assembly JADMIO01 (sample SAMN16585339, study PRJNA669376) | soil metagenome | isolation source: Crop rotation soil | place: USA: Cullars Rotation, Alabama | collected 2011 | reverse complement strand
TTTCCCTCTGCTACATAAATGTAGGCAGGGCGAATGAGGCTGTCCTTACAGCCATTGCCGTCCGTTACTACCAGCTTTACGGTATAGGTGCCTGGGGTAGCATAAGTGGGCGCCGGCGATGCCAATGCTGAACCGGGGCCGGAACCAAAATCCCACCAATAAGTCATCGGGCCCGCGCCGGTAGAGGCATTGGTGAATGTAACTGTACCCGGCGGATTGCAGATATAAGTGGGGCTGCCTGTAAATGAAACCGCGGGCAAGTTGTAAACCTGTATATATGCTGCCTTTGTGTAAGAACGCACACAACCCTGGCTGTTGGTGACTGATAATGTAACATTATAAAACCCCGGTGTGGTGTATGGATGCACCGGGTTCGCAAGAGTGGATGTGCCCCCATCGCCAAAGTTCCACGAGTAGGTCATCGGGCCGGGCACACCGCCTGTACTATAGTTGGTAAACGCGATAGTAGTGCCGGGGCATATTGTTGTATCATTGGCAGTGAAATTCACTGTGGGCAAGGGATGCACGGTAATGACCATTGTCTTTACACTGGATGACGAGCCGTTATATGCTGTCAATGTAACGGTGTATGTGCCAACAGCAAGGTAACTGGTAGACGGGTTGGTAAGTGGAACTATAATACCATTGCCAAGGTTCCACGAATAGCTGGTGGCTCCAGTAGATGTATTGGTAAAATGCACCACATGCGGCGCACAGCCCGACGCGAAGTCGACCGTAAAATTTGCAGTAACCGCACTTGCTGTCGTAAACGACACAACAAAAGCAAGTAATGTAAAAATGAGGCGCATAGGTTATGTTGCCATATTTTTAAATATGGGGGTTTTATAAAGTTAATACGATTTTTTGATAATACATGAAAAGCTATGGTGGGTATACAAATAAATATTATTGCGGTGCAAAAACAGCTGTGAAATAGGCATTTGCCTGCATTTCCGTTTTTCTATCGAAAAATGAAATAATTAATTGAAAGTTATAACCCTTGAAAAAGCCACTAGCCTATCATCCCTTCCAGCTCATCTCTTTTGAGCATAGTAAAGGTCCTTTTACCGTCCGGTGTTAGCTCAGGTTGCGAGCATGCGAAGAGTTCATCTATGAGCGCCTGTTGGCCTTCAGGCTGGGTTATGGCTACTGTATTGCCTGCCATGCGGCGCGCCATTCCCGCTAGCAGTAGCTCAGAGCGTTTACTTACTACATCAGGCGATTCGTGTTTCAGTTGCTCTACTACTTCATCCAGCACGTTTTTTTCCTCACCTGCGGGCAAGCCGGGTGGCACACCCTGCACGGCAAACGTGTTTTTTCCCAACGCAGAAATATCAAAGCCCATGCGCACAAGGTCGGGCAAGGCTTCATTCAACAACAGTGCGTCCTGCGGCGCCAGCTCATATGATGCAGGAAAAAGTATACGCTGCGACGCAGCATTATCATTGTTCCACTCTTTCAATAAACGTTCGTAGCAAATACGCTCCTGTGCCCTTCGCACATGAATCAACATCATGCCCGACTTCACCGTAGCTGCAAGTATAGCGCCCTGTATAAGCATCATACTGCCCTTACCTTTTCCTTCCGTCGAGTTGTCGCTGCTCAGTATAGAGCCTTGTGTGCTGTAGGTTTCAGCGGGTTGTGGTGTTGCGTTTATATTGGTGGCAGCGGGTGTATTGGCTATTTCGTATAGTTCCTTCCAGTGCTTCAGGTTGTCGCTGCGTTCTATCAGGTGCGCCTGTCCACCCTCGCTGAAGGTGTTGAACAAATAGCCTTTGCGGGTCTCGTCTTGCTGCTTTGCCGTAAAAGGCATTTGCACAGAGGGTAATTGTTGAATCTCTGAGTTGAGCGTAAAATCAAGCGATGGTGCTATGTTGTAGCGGGCAAGCGAATGTTTTACCGCAGCATTCAGGTAAGAATACATCAGCTTGTCGTCCTCAAATTTTACTTCTTGTTTGGTGGGGTGCACATTCACGTCCACGCGTGCAGGGTCAACTTCAAGGAACAGCACATAGAAGGGAAATGAATCTTTTTCTATCAGCCCCTCATATGCCTGCACCACTGCATGATTGAGGTATGCATTGCGAATGTAGCGGCCATTGATAAAGAAGTACTGCATGCCGCGTGTACGAGTACTAGCTTGCGGCTTGCCTACAAATCCATATATGTTCAGCGTGTCCGTTTGCTGCTCTACGGGCACCAGGTTTTTCTCATAGGTATTGCCCAGCAGCGCCACTATCCTTGCTTTCAGACTGTCTGACTCGAGGCGGTATTGTTCTGTACCATTGTTCCAAAATCGGAAACCAATAGTAGGATGTGCCAGTGCTATGCGGGTAAACTCATCGAGTATATTGCGCAGTTCTGTAGTAGCGCTTTTCAAAAAATTGCGGCGGGCGGGCACATTGTAAAACAGGTTTTTCACCATGATGGTAGTGCCGGGGTTGATGGCGCACGGCTCCTGTAGTTTTACTTCTGTCCCTTCTATTACTATGCGGCTACCCGTTTCTGATGCTTCGGGACGGGTTTTCATTTCCACTTGCGCCACCGCGGCTACCGATGCAAGTGCCTCACCACGGAAACCCATTGTGCGTATGGTAAACAGGTCTTCTATGCTGCGTATTTTAGATGTGGCGTGGCGTTCAAAACTCATGCGGGCATCGGTTGGACTCATGCCCTTGCCGTTGTCGGTCACCTGAATCAGTTCTTTACCCGCGTCCTTTATTATCAGTTGAATTTCGGTGGCGCCCGCATCTATGGCATTCTCCATCAGCTCCTTCACGGCAGATGCCGGGCGCTGAATCACCTCACCCGCTGCTATCTGGTTCGCAATATGGTCTGACAATAATTGGATAATATCTGCCACGTCTTGTTCTGAAATTTGTGCAAAGGTAACTGCGTTGATTATTAAACCCCACACTGTTTTTATTCACAATTTGCATATAGCATACTTTATTACTATTGCGGCCATATAACTTTATGTCATAGAATAGCTGGTTTATTAAAATACCACGTAGCTGTATGACGATAACTCTCTTCCGTACTGTTTCAACTGCTGAATGGAATGATTTTAAGAAAGACAATAGCTTCCGGACTAGTAGAAATACCTTGGAAGGCAAACAATTTTTTAAATCAGAAGAAGCTGTTTTGGAATATATCCGCGACACACGTTTGAGGCATTATTCACCTGAATATACATATGTTCTCAAGGTTACGCTAAGTATCGAATGTCTTGAAAAGATACCCTATGAAGAACAGGAATTGGACCGGTTTAAAGCTATCACAATACACGAAGATTATTTGATTCGCTTCAATAAATGCATTAAATTTGCAGATGAATATGCAGTCTGAAATAACATATGATTTCAATGCGTTCATAACGCTTTTCCCCACCGAAAACGGAGGAAGGAAGAAACCTGTGTATAATGGATATAAACCATCCTTTTCCTTTAACACGCAAAAACATTATTGCGGGGAAATAGAATTACTGGGTTCAGAAGAACTACAGCCGGGAAATAGCGGGATGGTTTTAATAAAATTACTCCCGGCTACACATATAAGGCACAATATTGAAACGGGTGATGCTTTTACAATCTTGGAGGGAAACAAGGTAATTGGCACAGGCGTTATTAAAAAAGTCGAGAAGGTACTTGTTCATCATTAGCCTTTTCTCTACACATACTCTGAATTAATATTAATTTATCATAAAGTCCATCCGCATTTCATAATTTTGCCTACCAACCAAAGGCACTTAGTTTGAACACAAGAGAGTTTATAGAAGCCGCACTGAATGAGGACGCAAAGGGTGGCGATGTTTCCACGCTTGCATGCATTACTCCCGACGCGAAAGGAAAAGCAATACTGAAAATAAAAGAGGATGGTATACTGGCGGGCATCAGCCTGGCGCAGGATATTTTTCATTTTATAGAGCCCGGGGCGGCATTCACATTGCATAAAAAAGATGGCGACAGGGTAAAGAGTGGCGAAGTAGCTTTCGAGGTCAATGCGGGTGTACATACCATTCTGAAGGCAGAGAGATTGGCGCTCAATTGTATGCAGCGTATGAGTGGCATAGCCACGCTCACAGCACAATATGTGGAAGAAGTCAAGGGCTATCCCGCTAAAATACTGGACACCCGCAAGACCACACCCCTCTTCCGCATGCATGAGAAAATGGCAGTGCTCATTGGCGGTGGCCACAACCACCGTATGGGCTTGTATGATATGGTGATGCTGAAGGATAACCACATAGACTTTTGCGGAGGTATAGAAAAGGCCATAGAGCGCACCAATGCCTACCTGCGCGCCAATAACCTGCAGCTGAAAATAGAAGTAGAAACCCGTAGCATAGACGATGTGCGCCGTGTGCTGGAAGTGGGCAATATAGACCGCATCATGCTGGACAACTATACCCCTGAACAATTGGCGGAAGCTGTAGTGCTCATCAATGGCGAGTTTGAAACGGAAGCATCCGGCGGCATAACGCTGGAGAATGTGCGGGAGTATGCAAAAACAGGGGTGGAGTATATTTCCATAGGTGCCATAACACACCATGCGGTGAGTATGGATTTGAGCCTGAAAGCACAGCTATCATGACACGTAAACACATGGTGTTTATTGTGAACCCAAAATCGGGTGTAGAGCGGCAAAAAGAAATAAGCCATGCCATAGACCTTCATCTCGACAACAAACAGTATACCCACGAAATACAGTTTACTCAATATGCCAAGCACGGTATAGAACTAGCGCGCGAAGCTGCTAAGAACGACGCATATGCCGTAATAGCGGTAGGTGGCGATGGCTCTGTAAACGATATCGTACACGGCCTGTCGGGCACCCAAACAATACTCGGCATTATCCCAAAAGGCTCGGGCAATGGCATGGCACGCACCATGCGCATCCCCCTCACTACCGAAGAGGCAGTGAAAGTTATCAGCAAGGGGAATGTTGTGGCAATGGATGTAGGCCTGGCGAACGAACAGCTATTCATCAGCAATGCCGGCGTTGCGTTTGACGCGCTTATTTCCCGCAAGTTTGCCAAGAGTGAAAAGCGCGGGCTGATGGTATATAGCTGGCTGGTAACCAAATACCTATGGCTATATAAAACCTGGGATTTTAATATCACTATTGACGGTAAAGAAATGCGGGAGCGCGCCTTTATGATAAATGTGGCAAATGGCGAACAGTTTGGCTACAACTTCCTTATTGCACCCATGGCAAGCTATACTGATGGCCTGCTGGATATTGTTGTAATACGCAAGTTTCCGAAAATATTGGGTGGTATTATCGCATTGCGTGCAATGACAGGCACTATCGCCCGCAGCCCTTATGTACGTCATTTTACAGGCAAGGAAATAACCATATCCCACCCCTCACTGGAACTCATGCAAACCGATGGCGACGCTCACAAATGCAGCAACAGCATCACCTTCAAAGTATTGCCCGGCGCACAGCGCGTAATTGTTCCTTAACCATTAAGAAAACTCACCCGTCAGGTCGTATATCTTCTGAATGTCTTTCAGCTTTTCAGTAAAATTGATTTTCAGGTCTTTCAGCACACCCGTTTTCAGGTCGAACACCCATCCATGAACTGTCGGGTACTTGTTTTGCAGGTAGCTCTTTTGCACTACTGCTGTTTTTATCACATTGATTGCCTGCTCCTGCACGTTGAGTTCCACTAAGCGATTGTAGCGTTTGTGCTCATTTTTTATAGCATCTAGTTCTGTCTGGTGCAGACGGTATACATCGCGTATATTGCGCAGCCAGGGGTTTAGTATGCCCATATCTTTGGGTGTCATTGCTGCTTTTACACCACCGCAATTGTAATGCCCGCAAACAATGATATGCTTCACTTGCAGGTTCGCCACCGCATAACTGATAACAGACATAACATTGAGGTCAATATTAGCTACCACATTGGCCACGTTGCGGTGTACAAATACTTCACCCGGGTCCAGCCCCATTATCTCATTGGCAGGCACGCGGCTGTCAGAGCAACCTATGTAGAGGTATTCCGGCGTTTGGTCTTGTGCCAGCTTCACAAAAAAGTCGGCATCCTTTGCCTTCATGGATGCTATCCACTTTTTGTTGTTTTCAAAGAGTTGTTTGTATGGTGTCATAACGTATTCAAAGATAGATGAAATATAAATCAGGCAATCCACCAATCGTCTGCCATATGTAAATTCTTACGCGCACGGGTAATGGCAGTATACCACCACCGGCACAACTCCTGCCTGGGCATGCCATACATACCTTTATTAAGAAATAAGAAAACATCGTCCCATTCGCCACCCTGTGCCTTGTGGCAGGTTACGGCATAACCATAATTTGCTCTTAAGCAATTCAGGTAGTTGTCCTCAAGCATGGCTGCGCGGTACTTTTCCGAATTTGGTTTTACATTTTTCTCACGCATTCTTCGGCTGAAGTCCACCATCAGCATTTTTGTCTGTTCTTGTGTAAAACCAACAGTAGTGCCATATAAAATGTCCAATGAAAGCTGCACATCATGTTCTACCTCTGACAAAACGGCCCTTACCCGAACGTTCTGAAAGAACAAATTAAGGTGCTGATGGGTTTCCCCAAGGGATATCACCTCCACAAAATCACCATTCGTCAGCGCTACCACATAGTTATTTTGTGTTACCAGCAAAACATCTCCCACTTGTATCGGCATATTTGCTGCACCATACAAGTTTGTGCGGAAGGCCCTGTTTATTTCCTGCACGGTGCGGTTGCTCCTGGCTATGGCCAATGTGCCCGCTGTGCCAACTTTTTTGTATTGCTCGAAGTAGGTATTGAACAACGCATCTTCAGACTGGTACAACTTCACATGCTCCATGCCCCGCGCAGGTAGCTTCGGGAACCTGGCCCATGCCAACTGTTCACTCATGTTTCTTACTGCAGTTGCCAGTTTCAGTACATCCGTATCTGTCCTTTCTATTTTCTGCAAAGTGGTCGATACTGCAATTCTGTTCTGGCTGTTAAGCCACTCCGTATCCAGTGCAGGGCTCAGAGCCTGCCCCACCGGTGGCAGCTGGCAGGGGTCGCCCACAAAAATCACTTTGTTATTACCTACTGCGTGGAAAAAATCATCCAACAACACCCCCGACCCGAAAGTAGCAAAGTAGTTGTCCGTAAATTCACTGGACAACATGGATGCTTCATCCACTATGTATACCTGTTTTTCTTCATCGGGCAGCCGTAAATTGAATTGCAAAATCATTTGCCCGAATTTGTCAATTCCGGCATCATTGGAAATAAACTCATCGTCCCCATCTACCCTGTTAAAATGATATAGCTCGCCATGAACTGTTTTAGCTTCAAAGCCCGTCTTACCTCTTAATACAGTCGCTGCCCTGCCTGTGGATGCCAGCATACAAAAACCCTCTTCCCGCTCTTCCAACGATTTTCCCAATTGTTGCATTAAGAAGGTCTTACCCGTACCTGCATATCCTTTTAAGACAAAAGTGTTGGCAACAGGATGCTTCAAAAAGAGTTGAATCATCTCTAGCGCTTCTTTTTGCTCCTTATTTAGGGTTTTAGACATGGTGTACTGCTACGGGCCAATCAAAAATACATATTAATACCCCCTTTTGCTATCCTCAACACAAAGAACACGAACGTTACGCGCATGTTTTGTTTTTAAACAAACAAATCATTTCGCAAACAGACTATATAGGTTATTTTTACACCCTCAAAACCAAGATGTAATGAAATTAGTAACATATTCGGATAACGGGCAAGAGCAACTGGCGTTTTTGATAGATGGCAAAATATATGCCACCACCACAGCAAATAGCCTGCTGCCAGCTACCATGAAAGAACTGCTGAACAACTGGGAGCAAGCCATGGAAGCCATGAGGGCAACCGAGCAGGAAATAAAGGATGGCAAGATAGCCGCAAAGAGCGTGCCCTATGCAGGTGCCACCCTGATGGCGCCTGTGCCCTACCCTACCTCTTGCCGCGATGGCTATGCCTTTCGCCAGCACGTAGCCGCCGCTCGCCGCAACCGTAAAGTGGATATGATTGCAGAATTTGACCAATACCCCATATTCTACTTCACCAACCACAATGCGATACAGGGCCCCGGCCCGATAGCATGTATGCCCGACCACTTTAAGCGGCTGGATTTTGAACTGGAAGCAGCAGTAGTGATATGCAAGAAGGGCAGGAACATCACCGCTGCCGAGTCAGACAACTACATAGGCGGCTACATGATAATGAACGACATGAGCGCGCGCACCCTGCAAATGGAAGAAATGCTGCTCAACCTGGGCCCTGCCAAGGGTAAAGATTTCAGTACCGTTATAGGCCCTATGCTGGTGACCCCTGACGAACTGGAGCCCTACAAAATACCGGCTAAACCAAATCACACCGGCAATAACTACAACCTGAAAATGACCTGCACTGTAAACGGCGTACAAGTAAGCGCCGGCAATGTGGGCGATATGGACTGGACATTTGCGGAAATTATAGAGCGCTGTGCATATGGTGTAGACATTCTACCCGGCGATGTGATAGGCAGCGGCACAGTAGGCACAGGCTGCTTCCTGGAACTGAACGGCACCGGCAAACTGAATGACCCCAACTATAAAGAGCAATGGCTGCAGGACGGCGATGTGGTGGAAATGGATATTGATGGCCTTGGGCATTTGAGCAACACGATAGTCGCAGAAAAAACTGATTGGAGTATTTTGGCACTGAAAAAATAGCCGGGTAACGAGATGTGCCACACTTCGAAAGTGTGGCACATCTATCATCTATCTGAAAAAGTAAACATGACAATCACAAAAGAAACCATAGTAGGCGTAATAGGCTCCGGCGCAATGGGCGCAGGCATAGCACAGGTGGCTGCCACGGCAGGCCATAGTGTAGTGCTCTACGACAACAACGCTACGGCGCTTGATAAAGCAAAAAACAACCTAAGCAGCACATTTGCTAAACTGGAAGAAAAAGGCAAAATAAAATCCGCCCAGGAATTGATGGGCAGTTTTTCTTTTTCAGGAAGTTTGGATGGTTTTGCAAATTGTGGTTTGGTGATAGAGGCGATAGTTGAACGGCTGGACGTAAAGAAGGCTGTCTTTGCCGATGTAGAAAAAGTGGTGAGCGATACCTGCATACTTGCCAGCAATACGTCATCATTGTCCATTACATCCATTGCAGCTGCCTGTAAGATACCCTCACGGGTAATGGGGCTGCATTTTTTCAACCCCGCGCCTTTGATGGCATTGGTGGAAGTGATACCTGCCATACAGACCGATGCGACGCTTATACCTGCCGCCAAACAATTGATGCTGGACTGGGCTAAAACGCCCGTAATAGCGAAAGACACCCCCGGCTTTATAGTAAACAGGGTGGCGCGCCCGTTTTATGGCGAGGCAATCCGAATATATGAGGAAGGATTTGCAGATATTGCCACCATCGATTGGGCAATGACCGAGATAGGCGGGTTCAAGATGGGGCCATTTACCCTTACCGATTACATAGGGCATGACGTAAACTACGTCGTGACAGAAACGGTGTTCCAATCATTTTTTTACGACCCGCGCTACAAGCCCTCTTTTTCTCAAAAACGGCTGCTGGAAGCAGGATGGCTGGGGCGCAAGACAGGAAAGGGCTTTTATGACTATACTCAAGGCGTAGCAATGCCCGAACCAACAAAGGACACAGAAAAAGGTAATATTATCGCCGAACGAATCGTTGCAATGCTGATAAATGAGGCTGTGGACGCCCTTCATTTAGGGGTTGCAAGTGCCGCCGACCTTGAGACTGCAATGACCAAAGGGGTGAATTATCCCAAGGGTTTATTGCGCTGGTGCGACGAGTGGGGAGCCGCAAAATGCCTGTCTGTTTTAGATAAGCTTTATGATGAATATCATGAGGATAGGTACCGCGCAAGCGTACTTTTAAGAAAACAAGCTATGGGAAATAAAAAATTTGTTTAATTTTCGGTGATGAAACCATTTTTACTGGTTGTTTTACTATCCTTTTTCGCTATCGGGGGCTATTCCCAGAACAACGCAATATTTGGTGTTTTCGCGGGTGGTGGTTGTGCAACTTCTAATAATTATGACGTGGCACTTTCCGGTGGTATCGACTGGGCTAAGGGCACATCTGAACGTACATTCCTGGGCGCGGAAGTTTTCTACCAGCAGTTTTCCCTATTGTATGATAATGAAGCTAACTCTGCCAAGCATGGCCTTGGCACATCAGGCGAAATAATAAGGCACAAGAGTGCTTACGCATTCATAGCTCCTAAATTCCGTTTTTGCGCAGGCAAGAAAATGCACACTCATTTTTATTTTGCGCCGGGGCTGGGCATGAATATGGGCGGCTATGATTCTGTGCGTAGGTTTAGCCGTGTTTATACTACTGGCGGCTATGTAAAATCAGACACTACACTCGACATGTCAGCTAATATCAACAGCATGATATTGCGCATGGGCGTGGGTATTACACAGTATATGCCCGTTGGCGAACACTGGCGGTTTACGTTCACTGCCGATTTTGGTTTCCTGCCTGGCAGCCTTACTAAAACAGGCGATTATGAAGATGTGAACCGAACTTCTTACAGTCCGTCGAAGGTCAACCCCGGTTATGTTTCCTTCAGGATTGGTATAGCGCATACACGTTTCCCATAGTCTCAAATACAAAGCCTGCCATGAAACGATTTTTGATTACAGCAATGCTTTGTTGTTCGGGCTATTTCGCAGGGGCGCAGGGTGGTATGTTTGGCGCTAAAGCGGGCCTCAGTTACACCACAGCTTACGATTCTAAAAAGACACTTTCTGTAGAGGCATTTTACCTGCACAAATTCAGCTACCATCTTTTCTTCGGTGGGGCGTTTTTATTTCAGCGTTATTCATTTACCAATCATGTCAGCACGGGCAGTACTGCTGCCTATGGCGATATCATCAGCATCAGCCACAAAGCATCATATCTCTTCCTTACCCCTAAAATTGATATTGGGCTCGGCTATCGCAACATCTTTCATGTGCACCTATCAGGCGGCCCCGGATTTTTTGCGGGTGGTAGCCAATTCACTAATTCCCATATGCCATTCTGGACACCGCCGGGTGGCACACCCTACGGGGCCGACACTGTGGCGGTAAATACGTCTTACAATATACCGGGTGTCATCCTTCGTTATGGTGTTGGTATCACAGAGCGTATACCTACACACCGCTACTGGAACATCACGCTTACACAAGAGTTTGGCTTCCTGCCCGGCAGCCTCAGCAAGGGCACACCACTAAAAACACCGGGTATACTTTTCCAGGTGGGTGTCATGCATAAATACCCGCTTGTGCGCGTAGAAGACTAATACTAATCTGGCTTTGAAAAATCGTCATGCCTATTTTAACCGCAAAGGCGCGAAGACGCAAAAAATAAAATAACCAAACGCGAAGGACACAAGGTCAAACTAAAGGATAAGCATGGGCATATTACTTGTGAATATAGAAATAGGGTCTTAGCATCTTTGTGCCTTTGCGGTACAATTACCCTACCTACTTTCTATGTTTAAATGGTATAAGAAACTGTAGCCTTTTTAGAATAGCTGTATCCCGTACTGAATGTTGAACTCAAAGATCGACCCGGGCCCTGTAACAAAAAACACACGATACATGTGCTTGGCGTCCTCATCCAAATCAACAATTTTAGCATAGCGGATACCTGCTTTGAACGCTACAAAAAACCAACCGCGATTATACCTGCGGCCATAGCCTGATGCAGCGCCATAGTACACCTCTTCAGGCCACGATACATTTTTAGGATAGCCGAAAGGCTCCAGTTTAGAACCATCAAATGCAGCAATGCCCGCAAATTCCCTCAGGTAAATAAAACTCTGGTACGACCAACGTTTCTGACGGCCTACCAGCCACCTGTTTTTCATATATAGCCTCATATCAAAGTCGGCCATTGCGCCGGGATATGCGCCACCCTTATAACGGTAGTACGAGGCCATTGTGGCAAAGTTGCCATACCTATGCTCTATGCCGCCACCATACTTGGTGCTACCACTCAGCGGGTTGCTCCATGTTATAGCAGTTGAATAACCAACTGGGCGGTCTAGTTTTGTTTTGGTGGGGTACTGCGCGAAACCAACGTTTGTCAACAATACCAACAGAACGAGTGTAAAGATTTTTTTCAACATTCCTAGTTTTATAGGTTCAAAAGCCTGCAACAAAAATATATAACAAACCGAATAATTTATGTTGCAATCATTTAAATATGGGTTATTCTCACAAATATATACAAAATAAATAGGCTGCAACTTGTGGTTGCAGCCTATCACATTATTTCTTTTCTACTTATCCACCTATCGCCTCCCCTTTAGCGGCAGGTGTATGGTTAATATCGAATATTATTTTCCCTTCCGCCTCATTGTAGTCGGCCACTACACTGTCGCCACTTTTTATGCGGTGGTTTAGTATTTCCTCCGCCAGCGGGTCTTCCAGGTATTTCTGAATGGCGCGGTGCAGCGGACGGGCGCCAAACTGCTGGTCATACCCTTTTTCAGCTATAAACTTCTTGGCGCTATCGGTCAGTGTCAGTGTGAAGCCGAGGGTGTTGAGGCGCTTCAGCACATCTTTCATGATAATGTCTATTATCTGGCCAATGTGGCTTTCTTCCAGCGAATTGAAGATTATTACATCATCAATACGGTTCAGGAACTCAGGCGAGAAGGTACGCTTCAGCGCTTTCTCTATCACGCCACGGCTGGTTTCTTCCGTGCTGGAGTTTTTAGCCGTTGTGGCAAAACCCACACCCGTACCAAAATCTTTCAGTTGTCTTGCACCAATGTTTGACGTCATGATGATGAGCGTATTCTTGAAGTCCACCTTACGGCCAAGGCCATCGGTGAGCTGCCCGTCATCCAGCACCTGCAGCAGTATGTTGAAGATATCGGGGTGCGCTTTTTCTATTTCGTCCAGCAGCACCACAGAGTAGGGTTTGCGGCGCACCTTTTCAGTAAGCTGCCCACCCTCTTCATAACCTACATAGCCGGGGGGCGCACCTATAAGGCGGCTCAGCGAGAACTTTTCCATATACTCGCTCATGTCCATACGAATCAGCGAATCATCACTGTCGAACATATAACGTGCCAGTGCTCGCGCTAGTTCCGTCTTACCCACACCCGTCGGGCCCAGGAATATAAAGGAGCCTATCGGCTTGCGTGGGTCTTTCAGGCCCACACGGTTACGCTGTATAGCTTTCACTATTTTACTAATGGCATCATCCTGCCCCACTACAGCACCACCCAGGTCATCCCCCATGCGGCGTAGCTTGGCGCTTTCGGCTTCCACCATGCGCATCACGGGTATGCCCGTCATCATGCTTATCACTTCTGCTATCGATTCTTCACCTATAGGGTAGCGTTTGTGCTTGGCTTCCTCTTCCCATTCGGCTTTGGCACGGTCCAGCTCTTCACCCAGTCGTTTCTCACGGTCGCGCAGGGCTGCGGCTTCTTCAAAGCGCTGGCTCTTTACTACCTTATTTTTCTCCTGCTTTATATCCTCAATCTTCTTTTCAAGGTCAAGGATATTTTGCGGAACATTTATGTTCTTCAAGTGCACACGTGCGCCTGCTTCATCCATCACGTCTATTGCCTTGTCGGGCAGCAGGCGGTCGGTCATATAGCGGTCGCTCAGCTTCACACATGCTTCTATTGCCTCAGCATCATACAGCACATTGTGGAAGTCTTCGTATTTAGAGCGTATGTTGTTCAGTATAGTTATTGTTTCTTCTACACTTGGCGGTTCTACCAGCACCTTCTGGAAGCGGCGGTCGAGCGCGCCGTCTTTCTCTATGTACATGCGGTATTCGTCCAGTGTCGATGCGCCTATGCATTGCAGGTCGCCACGGGCAAGGGCTGGCTTAAAGATGTTAGAAGCATCCAGCGAGCCCGATGCGCCACCTGCGCCTACTATAGTGTGTATCTCATCTATAAACAGTATGACGTCTCGGTTTTTCTCCAGCTCGTTCATAATGGCCTTCATACGCTCTTCAAACTGGCCACGGTATTTAGTACCCGCAACGAGTGCAGCAAGGTCGAGGCTGATAACACGCTTGTCGAACAACACCCGCGATACTTTACGCTGCACTATGCGCAGCGCCAGGCCTTCCACTATAGCAGTTTTACCCACACCAGGTTCACCTATCAGTATGGGGTTGTTCTTTTTCCTACGCGATAGTATTTGCGACACACGCTCTATCTCTTCTTCCCTGCCTACTATTGGGTCCAGGTTGCCCAGCTCTGCAAACTTGGTTATGTCCCTGCCGAAGTTATCGAGCACCGGTGTCTTTGATTTCGTGTTGCCCGATGCCGGTTTGCGCTGCTGGTACTGGCGGCGCTCATCATCTTCTTCAAACTCTTCCGATGAACCCGGGTCGTTATAGTCACTGGTTGGGCTACCACCCTGCAGTATGGCCAGCTCGCCTTTAAAGCGCTCATAATCCACGTCCAGGTTGCCCAATATCTGTGTAGCTACGTTCTCTTTATTTTTCAATATCGACAACATCAGGTGCTCAGTCTCCACGGTTTGGCTTTTCAGCGCTTTGGCTTCCAATACAGTTATGCGAATCACCTTTTCTGCCTGCTTGGTCAGCGGCAGGCTGTTGATGTTCGATAGCGGCTTGTTGCTTTTATCTTTTATGGCTACTTCCAGTTCTTTGCGCAGTTCGAATAAATCTACCTGCATACTTTGCAGCACTTTGAGCGCCATTCCGTCACCTTCACGGATAAGGCCCAGGAGCAAGTGCTCTGTGCCGATGAAATCATTCCCTAGCCTCAACGCTTCTTCACGACTGTAAGAAATGATCTCTTTTACTTTTGGTGAGAAATTAGAATCCATTTATTGTTCTTTCTTTTTATAAAGTTAGCAATTTTAAAAGTACTGTAATTATTGACATTAACTATACACATATTTTTTGCTTTACTCCCCCATATTTGTTAACTTCATTTTCACACTTCATGATGTTGATAAGTGTTGCGGGGAAATACTATTTTTAAACCATACATTCGCAATTCATTCATCACGATACAATACGTTGCAACATGGACTTCAAAATTGATACCAGAGACACATTTGCAGTAATAACGCCGGAAACGGAGACAATAACGGCAAATTTGACAGACGAACTACAACTCACCTTCGATAAAATGAGGCAAAGCGGCAGTCAGAACTTTATTGTCGACTTCCAGAATTGCACCAATATAGACAGCGATGCCATTGAAAACATGGTTGCCATGCACGAGCAGATATACAGCATGGGCAAATCGCTGGTGTTTACAGGCATTAAGGGCAGGGTGATGGTGGCGCTGAAAGAAAATGAAACAGACATGCTCATAAACGTTGCACCTAAGATGATAGAAGCCATTGATATTATAAGCATGGAAATACTGGAGCGCGACTTATATAGCGAAGAAAGCTAGATTGGCATAATTATTATGTGCTATTGTGCTTTGGTCTTTTTAATTTTGCCCCTCTTCACCACCTGTTTATGAAGCGCACTTTGGTAATGATACGGCACGCAAAATCGAGCTGGGGCAACCCACTGCAAGCCGATTTTGAACGCCCGCTCAATGACCGTGGCAATAACGATGCCCCGGTTATGGGCAGCCGGTTGAAGAGTTTGGGCATCATTCCCGACCTCATTGTATGTAGCACTGCAAAGCGCACAACACAAACTGCAAAGCATATAGCAGCAGCCACAGGCTATGATTTTAACAAGGTGAAATGGGAAGAAAAATTGTATCATTGCATCCCTTCGGTTTTCGATGAGTTGATTTGTGAAGTAGGGGCGGAAATAAAAACAGTTTTTATCATTGCGCACAACCCCGGCATCACCGAATTTGTAAACCAGCTATCGCACGATTTTTCTACCGGCAACATGCCCACGTGCGGCATAGTAGCCTGCCGGTTTGAAGCCGATGGATGGGATAGCTTCCCCATAGCGAAACGAAGCGTATTTTTGTTTGATTACCCCAAAAACGAACATGAGCCAGAATAAATCCACAGTACAGATAACAGCCACCCTTGAAAAGTTATTTGAAGAACACTTCGAGCAAAAGCCCGACCATATAGAAGCACTGGCAGTGTCGGGCTCAGACCGTCGCTATTACCGCATTACGGCAGGAAAAACAACTGCTATCGGCACCTACAATACCAACGTTGCCGAAAACAATACCTACTTCTATTTTACCGAACTCATGCGCAGGCACCACATCAATGTGCCTGAAGTATATAAGATAAACAAAGACCGCCGCGCCTACCTGCAGCAAGACCTTGGCAGCACATCGCTGTTCGACCTCGTTATTAAGGATGGCTACACAGAGCCTATCCGCAAGCTGTATCATAAAGCGCTGGCGCAACTGGCAAAGCTGCAATGGATAGCGGGCCGCGAGGCGGACTATAAACAATGCTTTTCGTCAAAGCAGTTTGACGAAAAGGCCATCATGTCCGACCTGCTCTATTTCAAATATTATTTTGCCGACCTGCAGGGCTTATCTTACGACCGCTCCTTACTCATCAGCGAAATGGAGCAACTGGCTAAAGACCTCGGCCGTGTGCAACCGCAAACACTCATGTTCCGCGACTTCCAGAGCCGCAACATTATGGTGCATGAGGGCAAGCTCTACTTTATAGATTTCCAGGGCAGCATGCAAGGGCCGCCACAATACGACATTGCATCGCTGCTGTGGCAGGCGCGTGCGCAGTTGCCTGCCGCATGGAAAGAAGACCTGCTGAACGGCTACATACACTGCCTTACCGAGCTGCATGTGCCCCGCATGGATGAAATACACTTCAGGCGTGGTTATGTGCAATTTGTACTCGTGCGCTTGCTACAGGTGCTGGGGTCTTACGGCTTCAGGGGATTGTTGCAGCACAAGGCACACTTTGTTACCAGCATAGGCCCCGCACTGAAAAACCTGGAAACATTCCTGGCAAACCATCCGCAAACACCGAATTATCCTGAACTGCGCTCGCTGCTGGAAAAAGTGTCTGCACGCGAGATGCAGGAACGCTATACCACCAACAATACCGACAAAGACTCCAAACTGGAAGTGCAGATATGCAGCTTCTCTTACAAAGGAGGCATACCCAAAACTGCCAGCCCGCACGGCGGTGGTTATGTGTTCGATTGCCGTGGTATACTCAACCCCGGGCGTTATGCAGCCTACAAATACCTGACCGGCAATGAGGAACTGGTGCGCCAGTTTTTGGAACGCGAATCGCGCATGCCCGATTTTATGAACCACGTATATGCCCTTGTATCCATTAACGTGGAAGATTATATATCGCGCGGGTTCGAGCAATTGAGTGTTTCTTTCGGCTGCACAGGTGGTCAGCACCGCTCCGTTTATGCGGCTAACCAACTGGCTATGCACCTAAAATCGCGCTACAATATATCGGTCACAGTGACGCACCTGAACGAGAAAAAATGGGTGCTACAAGAAGAAACAGCAGAATAACACCCAATAACACTGCTATCAATGTTGTTAAAAAACTACGAAGTATACTAGTTCTCGACCTCACCTCCCCTTCGGGGAGGCCGGGAGGGGCTTAGCATATCAGTATATCCACTATTGCTATCAGTTTAAACAATTCCGCCAACCACAATATTTCAGTAATTTTGTGTCAAATTAAATAGTTATGTTGAAGACCGGCAATACCATAGTGAGTATATATACCGAAATGACCCCCAACCCCGAGACCATGAAGTTTGTGGCAAACAAGCTGTTATATCCCGGCAAAAGCATTGATTTCCCTGAAGAAGCAGCGGCCGCCCCTTCGCCTTTGGCAAAAGAGCTGTTTGCGTTCCCCTTTATCAGGGGCGTATTCATTGCCAGCAATTTCGTGACCCTCTCTAAAACACCCGAAACCAACTGGGACGATGTAATACCATCAGTACGCCAATTCCTGAAAGAATACCTCGAAGAAGGCCGCACAGTCATCAACGAAGACCAGGTAGTGGTGCCTAAAGATACCAATGCAGTAAGCGCTGATGATACCGATGTGGTAGTGCGCATTAAAGAACTGCTGGAAAACTATGTGAAACCCGCGGTAGAAATGGACGGTGGCGCCATCAGCTTTAAAGGCTTTAAAGATGGCACTGTAAACCTCATGCTGCAAGGCTCATGCTCTGGCTGCCCCTCATCCATGATTACCCTGAAAACAGGCATCGAAGGCATGATGAAGCGCATGATACCCGAGGTAAAGGAAGTAGTAGCAGAAGCAGAATAATCAAACACGATTTATATTTCTTTGGTAAAGGCGGCAATATTGCCGCCTTTATTGTTTTATCTAATGAAAACTCCCCGCCTGTTTTTAGGCGGGGCGGCGGAATGAGGCGAAGGCCGAATGAAGACGGGGTGGTCAACCCCATTAACACCGGGCCCCGCCCTGATTTGTCATGTTGAGCAAGTGCAAAGCCTTGTGCGCAGCCACGCTGCGAAACATCTGTACTCGCGTAGCAACCACACACTGACTCGTTTGGCGTAGCTTCAGCTACGGCGGGCGCGGTGCCGGAATCCGTCCGGCGAAACCTGCATCACAGCCATCCCACTAGTCCAAGGGTCTCCCTTGGTCTTAGTATCTGCAAGCGTCCCGCTTGCGAACAGCCCGTCCTCCACCCAATAATAAAAAACAAAATTTCCGACAAAATGTCGAAAATGTCGACACAAATAATTATCTTTGTTGCAGAAGGGGTGTTAAAAACCACGTTCTTTGAAAGGCAGCAATTCCCATGTAATCTGAAATCAGAATTACCTCACCAAAATGCCCGGCAATATCAGACCGAGGCCCAGGGTATAATAGGTATAAAACAACCCAAATTATACCCTTTTCTTTACCAAAATGGGTATGAGATATACCCTCTTATACCTTTTTATACCCTTTTATACATAACAACAAAAAACACAAACATTGCCCACACTGCATTTCCGCCGACTAAGTACATCCGGCCACCCTCCAAAAACATATTTTATACCTTTTTCGCAAAAAACACCCTCGCGACAGCGAGGACATCAACTCACCCTCTCCTTCAGAAGAGGGCCGGGGTGAGGCCCACTCGCGAAGGTCACAACAGACACGCTCGCGACAGCGAGGACATCAACTCACCCTCTCCTTCAGGAGAGGGCCGGGGTGAGGCCACTCGCGAAGGTAACAACAACATAACCGCCTCAATACTTACGACTTATGACTTACGACTTACGACTTTTCCCTACCTTTGCACAAAATATTAAGTTTATGAAATATACCACCCTCGCATTAGCCGCATTTTGCGCTATCAACCTCGCTTCTTGTAAAAAAGATAGCGGAGCCCCACTCGTTGTAACTGTGCCTATCGTTGACTCGCAAGCATACATGCTGTCGAACATACAGGACCTGTCATTCCTGAACAATGATATGCTCGTATGGGAAATTCCCGTAGAGTGGAAAACCGGCAAACAGGAAAAAGTAACATTGGCCCTGGGCGCACTTCCTGCCAACGTGAAAGCATCACCCGATACCGTTACGGGCTTGCCCTCTTTTACACCAACATTTACCTTAACTGCTAAATACGCTACCCCGGGCAAATACCCTATTAACGTATACGCTACCAGCGCCACCCTTGGCACCAGGAAATACGAGGTAAACCTGACCGTAAAGCCATCGGCCAACTGTGCTGCAGACTATATCGGCTCCTACCCCGCAACGAGCTCTACCCGCAACGACACAACTTTCGGCACATATAGTGCCATGGTTACCTCGTCAGATCCTTATACACTTAGGCTCAGCTGTAATTGCAAAATATACTACTCTAGTGTTGATGCAACTATTAATTGCGACAATGGCTCTATTAGCTTCCCAACGCAAGATGCAGGTTCCTCTATGGGCGATTTGATAAACGGTACCGGCCAAATGCTGAGCAACGGCAAAATAGTGTTGAAGTACAGCTACTATGACAATTACTACCACAATTGGAAAAACTATACCGATACCCTGCAAAATTAATCGCTGCCGGTTCGGATGAACTTCAAAACCACTCAGCTTAACCGCCGGGTGGTTTTTCTTCTTTTAACCTTGATGCTGCGCTTTTGAGGTGAATTTATCCTATTTTTATACCTCTTTAACCATTCAAAAAACTAAAAGACAAAGGCACAGGGCATCGGCCATTTTTGCGACATGCAACCCACTTGCGCTTGCTTTATAGCTTAATACCGAAATGAACATTCAAAACAATTATGTAGCCATTATGGCGGGCGGCATAGGCAGCCGTTTTTGGCCCGAAAGCCGTACACACCACCCTAAACAATTCCTCGATTTGCTGGGCACAGGCCGCTCACTCATCCAGTGGACATATAACCGCTTCAAGCATATTTGCCCGAAGGAAAACATCTACTTCATTACCAACGAGGCCTATATGGGCACCCTCCGCGAGCAAATCCCGGAGATAAGCGACGCCAACATTATCAGCGAACCTTCTCGCAAAAATACTGCGCCATGTGCCGCCTATTTTGCACACAAAATAATGGCGCTGAACCCCGATGCCAACATCATCATGTCACCCGCCGACCACCTGATAATGGACGAGCACTCGTTTGAACGTACAGCACATGAGGCATTGGAATTTGTATCAAAACATAAATCACTGCTCACACTGGGCATAAAACCTACACGCCCCGACACCGGCTATGGCTATATACAGTATGACACTGAAAAAGAAATAGACAAAATATACCGAGTAAAAACCTTTACCGAAAAGCCATCATTAGAGCTTGCCCGCACCTTCCTGAAAAGTGGCGACTTCCTTTGGAACTCAGGCATATTTGTGTGGAATGTAAGGACGATCATGGATGCGCTGGAGCATTTCCTGCCTGAAATGAATGAAGTATTCTCGCAGGCAAAGGACGTATATAACACCACGGCCGAACATGACGCCATTGTGCGCCTCTACCCGCACTGCACCAATATTTCCATCGACTATGGCATTATGGAAAAGGCACGCAACGTCTACGTAATACCATCCTACTTCGGCTGGTGCGACCTCGGCACATGGGAGTCGGCCTACGACAACTGCAACAAAGACTACCTGGGCAATGCCGTGCTGGGCAACAATGTAATGGTAATAGATGCCACCCAATGTATGATAAAAGCCCCCAACGAAAAATTGGTGGTGCTACAAGGACTGGAAAACTTTATAGTAGTAGATACACAAGATGTGCTACTCATCTGCGAGCGCAACCGCGAACAACAAATAAAAGAATACGTTGCCGAAGTGAAGCGGAACAAGGGGGATAAATACCTGTAAGAAGGTAAAGGTAAAAGGCAAAACCCAAAAGTGGCTTTGAGGTTCTTCCCTTTATATTTTCGCCCGTACCGCTTTTACTTCATCCGCAGTTATGGTGCAGGAAGTATTGCCCATGTTGCAATAAACATAGGTAAGCACTGCTGCTATTTCTTCGTCGTTCAGTTGCTGCGGTGGCATGGTGTTATTGTAGGTCTTGCCGTTTACGGTAATCTCGCCGCTGCTGCCTTTTATTACTTGTGTTATTGCTCTTTCCTTATCGGTTATGTAGTCCGACTTTGCTAACGGCGGATATACATTGGGTATGCCATCGCCGCCTGCCATGTGGCAAGACGCACACACACGCTTGTAAATGTCTTCGCCTGTTGCCTTGCTTGCCACTGTATTGTCGCCGGCAGTAAATGGTGGCGCCTCTTCTTTATTTTCACTACCACCACATGCTGCTGCGAACACTGCTGCCGCAAATAATAATCCTGCTACTTTTATTTTACCCGATTTTAATAGCATTTGCCCTTGATTTTATTTTTATGATATTGATATCTTCAATTATTGGCTAAATTTATAGGAAATTAGGGAGAATATTTAGCGGCCATATAATTACGCCCAAATTGAAAAGGTTCCTTTCATATCATTCTTGCATGGCGGCCCTTTGTGTGCTGCTGGCTTCGTGCGGCAATGAGCCGGCTCCCGGCACACCGCCGGCAAGTGCAGTAAAGAGTGATATGGTCACCTATCCCGAAAAGGGCGAGATGAGGCTGCTCACCGACCGGCCACCCCAACTGGAAACACCGCTGGAAATATTTAAGCAAGACATCACACCCAACGAATATTTTTTTGTGCGTTGGCATCTGTCGCAGTTGGTTACAAAAATTGATATCGATACTTTCCGGCTCAGAATAAGCGGTGCTGTAGAACATCCATTAGAGTTGTCGATGAGTGATTTGCGAACACAATTCCCCGCTGATAGTGTGGTGGCACTTGCCATATGCTCCGGCAATTCACGGTCAACCTTTACTCCCAAAGTGCCCGGCAGCCAGTGGTTTAACGGCGCCATGGGCAACGCAAAATGGAAAGGGGTGCGCATGCGTGATATACTTGCCAAAGCTGGTATAAAAAAAGGTGCGGTTGATGTAGCATTTATGGGCATGGACAGGGGCGCTATACCCAGTGTACCCTCATTCGCTAAATCGCTAAGCACAGAACATGCCATGGATGGAGAAGTATTGATAGCTTACGAAATGAACGGCAGGCCTATACCCATGCTCAATGGCTACCCGCTGAAGCTGGTGGTACCGGGCTGGTATGCTTCATTCTGGGTGGGTGCGCTGGGTAGTATTGAAGTAACTACGGAGCCGTTTAAGGGCTTCTGGATGGAGAAGGCATACCGCATTGCCAAAAACCCTGAAATGACAGAATCGCCCGATAGCCTCGCTAAAGAAACAGTGCCGCTTACAGCGATTAAACTCCATTCTATCTTTGTTTCGCCTGCGCCTGGTGAACAGGTAGCCGCTAGTAAACCATACACGATTGACGGCCTTGTATTTAATGACGGCAGCGGAATCAGCAAAGTAGACGTTTCGGCTGACGGCGGTAAGACGTGGGCTGCCGCTACGCTGAACCCCGAAATAGGCAGGTATTCGTGGCGCAGATGGAAATATACGTGGACACCTTCGTCGCCGGGGAATTACGATTTATGTGTGCGCGCGACAGATAGTAAAGGATATACGCAGCCCGAACAGCAATGGAACCGCAGCGGCTATGCCCGCGGATTTATAGAACACATAAATGTGGCGGCAAAATGAGAAGAATAAGCAAATATAAAGCGGGGTTCATCATCATTCCATTTGGGTTGCTACTGCTTGCAATTAGTTGCAACAACAAAGCAGAAAACGCACCTGCGCTGCCGACTACACCCACTGCGCCGAAACATACCTTTGCTCAAAAAGGTTCTGTGCGCGAAATGACCATTTGGCCCGAAACACCCGAATTTCCTGAGCATTCCGGCAAAGCAGAATTTGTTTCCTATTGCGGCATCTGCCATTCGCTGAAATATATAACTGCACAACCTGCCTTTCCCCGAAAAACATGGGAAGCTGAAGTGCATAAAATGGTGGAAAAATATGGTGCTCCTGTTGATAGCATCAACAGCCGCAAGATTGTTGACTACCTGATGATGATTAACGGTACGGGCAATTAAAGCTATTCCTTAATAATTGCAGAATTTATTATTCTCACTTCTTTGGTTATATAGTTTACCTCTAACCTGTAGTACGAAACCCACTCATCCTTTCCATTAATTGTTCTCCAGCCTGATAAGGATGCCTTGTATGCAAAAGGACTATTGGCTGGTTCCAGGTAGGCATGTAATCCTTTTCCTTCTTTGTCAAGCTCTGCCACCTTTAGTTTAACGAAATCCGAATTGAAGATTATCGACCGAACCATTCGTTGCGTTTCGTACTCTTTCTCTATTCCTTTATAGAATGCGTTATCCCAACCCTTGCCGAACCTAAGCGCAACGATACTATCCGACCTGCTGTTGTATCTATCTATACTATCCTGCAGCACACTATCTACAGAACAACCGGCAACCCTGTAAAATGTGATTCCCCATCTTTTCCCAACTACATGCATTGCGTTTTCTCTATCGGGAATGAGGATGCCATCAGTTAAGAATGTATCTACCGCGCGCGTAGGAACGCGCTTCTTACCTGTATAAGCTTGTGCATTGAATACAAGCAGGCCGCATAGGAATATGAATGTCCGTGTCATCTTGAGTAATAACGAAGACAGCCAACACTTTCGTGTTGGCTGTCCCGTTTTCTTATTGTTAAAGTGCCTGCAGTCACCTGCGTCACTTTGTTACTATTACTGCTGCATTACGAAGTGGAACGTTTTTGTTTCTGTTTCAGAACGCAGGCTCAGGATGTACATGCCATTAGCAAGTGTATTGCTCAGTTGCAGCCTTTCGTTTACTTCGCCTCCGCGTGATGTTACCTTACCGCTAAACACCACCTGGCCCAACATGTCTGTTACTTCTGCTTTCAGTTCCTGGTTGCCTGTCATACCTGTTGTGCCACGGATGATGAAGTTACCGTTGTTCGGGTTTGGCAACAACCTGATATCGCTTGCAGTGTTCGATACATTCGCAACACCTACACCAGCCATATTAATAGTGATTGTCTTAGAACCCATCATTGGTAAGCAAGCGCCATGGCTGGTTACTTCGCAGGTTACCTCATCGCCGTCTTTCAGGTCGTCTGAGTTAAACACTGTAGTCACCGCGCCAGGTACAGGTACGCCATTGATCAACCAACGGAATGTTGGTGTGCCGTTAGCGTTAGCTGCTGTTACAGTCAGTGTTACGTTCTGGCCCGGTACAATTGGCAATGGGCTTACTGATATGCTCACTACAGGTGTTTGTGGCTGTTCTACAGTCATTGTTACATCCGTAGTTACTTTATCTTCCAGCCTGCATGCGAAGTTGCTCGTCATTTCAACCGTAACCACATCGTTGTTAGCAGGAGAGTAAGCGTAAGATGCGCCTGTACCCACTGTCATGCCGCCCTTCTTCCATACATATGATGGAGCAGAACCGCCGAACTCAGGAGTTACACTGAATGTCACCATTGTACCCTGGCATACTGTTGTGCCCGGATTAGTTGACACCACTGCTTTTGGCATTTGGTGGCTGCTTACCACCATTGTCATAGATGCTGATGCTGTAGCAGGGGTAGCGCATGATTCGCTGCTCGTCATTGATACGCTCACTACGTCGCCGTTTGCCGGTACGTATGCGTAGTTCTCAAGGCCAAGCCCTACATTAGCGCCATTCACTTTCCACTGGTACGTTGGCAATGCGCCGCCGTTCGAAGTAGCTGCAGTGAACGTTGTCAGTACGCCTACGCATACTGTATTACCAACACCTGTGCTGATTGATACGCCCGGAGTTACAGTAGGATTAGCCATTACTGTAGCGCTGCCCATCATGCTGTTGCCGCAAGTAGTAGCGCTGTTCAGTGCCATTACTGTGTAAGAACCAGAACCAGTGTGCATACCGAAGCTCAGTCCGCTGCCGCTGCCGCCAACAGGAGAACCTGTTGCTGTACCGTCTTTGTACAGCTGGTAGCTGATACCTGCGTCAGAACCGCTCAGGCCGATTGCAACACCTGTTGCACCCGGAGTAGCGCAGTAGTTACCGCCGCCTGTTACCACATATGCTGTTGGCAGTGCGTTAGCAACGATGTTTGCGCTGCCTGTCATAGCCACGCTGCAACCTGTGCTCGTGCTCATACCCATTACTGTGTAGTTGCCGCCTGTTGCCTGCGCGCCGAAGTTCAGGCCAAGGCCTGTGCCTGCCAGCAATGCGCCTGTTACAGGAGTTGTGCCATTGTACAATTGGTAGTTAACACCTGTGCTCGATGTAGCCAGGCCTACGTTGATGCCTGTACCGCCTGCGCAGAAGCTACCACCGCCTGTTACTGTATGTGGCATTGGCAGTGTATTCATTGTTACTACGGCGCTACCGCTCATGTCAGCTGTGCAGCCTGTTGTATTGTTCATCGCTTTTACTGTATAAGTACCAGCAGTTTGCGGGCCGAAGCTGATAGCCGAGCCTGTACCTGCTACAGGAACACCTACGTTAGCTGTGCCGCTCATCAGTTGGTAGTTGGTACCTGCTGCAGAACTACCCAGGCTCACTATAGCGCCTGCTGTGCCCTGGCAGTATGCACCACCACCTGTTACTGTGTAGATGATTGGAGCAGGGTTCAGCATGGTTGTTACAGTGCCTGTCATATTGCTCGCACAAGTAGTAGCAATGTTAGTAGCTATTACCATATAAGTACCTGCTGGTTTTTCACCGAAGCTGATGGCGCTGCCTGTACCTGTTACAGGGCTGCCTACCGCACTACCCAGGCTATTGTACAGTTGGTAGCTGATACCTGTGTTAGAACCTGCCAGGCTGATTGCTGCACCTGCGCTGCTGCTGCAGTAGCCGCCGCCGCCTGTCACAGCATATGCTGTTGGCAGTGGGTTAACTACTACCGCTACGTTGCCGGTCATTGTCCTGCTGCAAGTGCCGCTGTTAGCTATTACTGTGTAGATGCCAGCAGCAGTTTGTGCGCCGAAGTCCAGCATACCGCCCGTACCTGCAATTGCAAGGCCTGCTGCTGTAGAACCGTTCATCAGTTGGTAGTCTGTACTAACATCGGAACCGCTCAGCAATACGTGTACGCCCTCACCGCCTGCGCAGTAGCTGCTGCCCAGTGACAGTACAGCATATGCTGATGGTAATGAGTTTACAGTGATTGTTGCTGTGCCGGTCATTGTGTTCGTACAGCTTGTTGTATTGTTAGTTGCTTCTACTGTGTAGTTGCCTGCGCCTGTCTGCATGCCGAAGCTGATAGCCGCGCCTGTACCTGCTACCGATGTACCTACGTTAGTAGTACCGTTTTTCAATTGGTAGCTGATGCCTGTCGCAGAACCACTCAAGCCTACTGCTACACCTGTACCGCCGCTGCAGAAGTTGCCGCCGCCGGTTACCGTGTATGCTGTTGGCAGTGTATTGATAACTACTGTAGCAGTGCCGCTCATGTTCCTGCTGCATGATGTAGCAGGGTCTGTAGCTACTACCATGTAGCTGCCTGAAGTTGTTTGTGCGCCGAAGTCGATAGCCGAGCCTGTACCTGTCATTACAGGGCCTGTAGCTGTGCTGCCGTTCATCAGTTGGTATTCGATACCAGGAGTTGATGGGTTCATCATTACTGTTATACCTGAACCCTGGCATGTAGTGCCGCCGCCTGTTACGTTGTGTGCTGTTGGCAGTGCGTTCACCACTACTACTGTGCTGCCGCTCATCGCGTTAGTGCAGGTAGTAGCTGTGTTGGTAGCCAGTACGCTGTAAGTGCCTGCTGCCATTTGGTTGCCGAAGCTGATAGCGCCGCCATTGCCTGCTACTGATGCACCTGCCAGCATACCACCATTGTACAGTTGGTAACTTACGCCAGTGTTAGAGCCCATCAGGCCTACTTCAACACCTGTACCGCCCTGGCAGTATGCACCGCCGCCGCTTACTACATATGCTGTTGGCAATGAGCTGACGTTCACTGTCGCGCTGCCGCTCATGTAGTTCGTACAGCTGGTTGTGCCGTTTGTTGCTATTACCATGTAAGTGCCTGAAGTAGCTACAGGGCCGAATACCAATGGGCCACCTGTGCCTGCTACTGAGCCGCCTACTGAAGTAGAGCCACTCACCAGTTGGTAGCTGATACCTGTGTTAGAGCCACTCAATACAATGTTCACACCGGCAGCGCCGTTGCAGAGGCTACCGCCACCTGTTACGGTATATGCTACCGGCAGGCTGTTGATTGATATTGTAGCGCTGCCTGTCATTGTCCTGTTACATGTTGTTGTTGTATTAGTGCCCAGAACGGTGTAGTTGCCGCTTGCAGTCTGCATGCCGAAGTTAACAATGCCGCCCGTGCCGATTACAGGGCTGCCTACTGTTGTAGTGCCGTTCATCAGTTGGTAGCTGATGCCTGATTGCGAACCGCCGAGGCTGATTGGCATACCGGCATCGCCGCTGCAGTAGCTGCCGCCGCCCATTACAGTTTGTGCTGTTGGTTGCGGGTTAACCAGTACTGAAGCAGAACCTGACATGTTCCTGGAGCAAGATGTTGTTGCGTTAGTTGCGCTTACTGTGTAAGAGCCTGCAGCTGTTTGCGGGCCGAAGCTCAGCATGCTGCCGGTGCCAGGCACTGGAGCACCTACAGGGGCACCGCTGTTGTAAAGCTGGTAGTTAACACCTGTTGTAGAGTTGTTCAGGTATACATTAACACCTGTACCACCCTGGCAGGTAACACCGCCGCCTGTTACTGTCTGTACTACAGGCAATGGGTTGATACCGATTGTCGCAGTACCTGACATTGCGTTGGGGCAGCTTGTGCTCACGCCGGTTGCCAGTACTGAGTATGTACCTGTACCAGTGAATGCGCCGAAGTCAAGCGGGTCGCCTGTGCCGAACACTGGGCCGCCTGCTGTTGCAGAGCCGTTATACAGTTGGTAGCTTGTACCCGGTGTAGAGCTGCTCAGGCCGATGTTTACGCCTGTTGTGCTGCCGTTACAATAGCTGCCGCCGCCTGTTACTGTATGTACTGCAGGTAATGAGTTCACAACGATTGTTGCGCTGCCCATCATCGATGCGCTACATGTAGTAGCAGGGTTATAACCTATTACTGTGTAAGAACCTGCGTCAGTTTTGATGCCGAAGTCAAGCGCAAGGCCTGTACCTGATACGAGTGAACCTACAGGAGTAGAACCGTTGTACAGTTGGTAAGCGATACCTGCTGTAGAACCGCCGAGGCCTACATGCAGACCCGTGCCGCCGTTACAGTAGCTGCCGCCGCCTGTTACAGCAAACGTTGTCGGCAGCGGGTTGATACCTACTGTCGCGCTGCTTGCCATGTTGCTCGTACATGATGTAGTGCCGTTGCTTGCTACTATCACATAAGTACCTGATGTAGTATAAGTGCCGAAGTTCAATGCTGCACCGGTACCTGCTACTGGGCCGCCTACTGCCAGTGAACCATTGTACAGCTGGTAGTTGATGCCTGAGTTAGAACCGTTGAGGATGATATCCACACCTGTGCTGCCTGCGCAGTAGTTACCGCCACCTGTTACTGTGTATACAGTTGGAGCTGGATTGATGGATATGGTCGCAGTACCTGTCATTGTCCTTGTACAACCTGTAGTTGCGTCCATACCTACTGCAGTGTATGTGCCTGCCATTGTTTGTGAGCCGAAGCTGATAGCAGCACCTGTACTACCCGGAACCGGGCTGCCTATTGCTGTAGCGCCATTGTATAATTGGTAGTTAACTCCCGTAGTAGAGTTGGCAACACCGATAGAGATGCCGGTTGTGCCCGCGCAGTAGTTAGTACCTGATGATGTGATTGCGTATGCGTTTGGCAATGTGTTCATTACTACTGTAGCCGCGCCTGACATGTTGCTGGTGCACACTGATGTTGTGCTGCTTGCCAGTACTGTATAAGTGCCTGCCGTAGTGAATGTGCCGAAGCTCAGCGCACCGCCGGTGCCTGGCACTGTGCCACCCACTGCTGCTGCGCCATTGTACAGTTGGTACAATACGCCGCTTTGTGAGCCGCTCTGGCTGATATTAACACCTGTGCTGCCTGCGCAATAGTTGCCGCCACCTGTTACACCGTATACGGTTGGCAGTGCATCGATAGTGATGCTTGCGCTGCCGCTCATGTTACGTGTACAAGATGTAGTAGTATTTGTTGCAACTACAGTATAAGTACCTGCAATTGTCCTGTTGCCGAAGCTGATAGAAGAACCTGTACCTGATACCGGTGCACCGCTTGGAGTTGAACCCATATAGAGTTGGTAATCTACACCAGCCTGAGAACCTAAAAGGCCGATAGTGATACCTGTGCCACCAGCACAGTAGTTAGTGCCTGACGAGCTAACTGAATATTGATTCGGCGGAGTATTAACTGTTACCGTTGCGTTACCCGACATACCGCCCGCACACGTTGTACTTGGGTTAACTGCGCTTACCGTATAGGTACCTGCCGCTGTCATGTTGCCGAAGTTGATAGCAGAACCCGTACCTGCCATTGTGCCCACTGGTGAGCCGCTCGCAAATAGGGTGTAGTTAACACCTGCTGTAGATGAAGCAAGGCCTACCGCTACACCTGTACCACCAGCGCAGTAGCTGCCTGTACCGGTAACCGCGAATGCCGTTGGCAATGGGTTAATACCGATAGTAGCGGTGCCGCTCATGTTGTTAGTACAAGTTGTTGATGAGTTGTTGGCAAATACAGTGTATGTGCCACCGCCAGTCTGTAAGCCAAAGTTAACCGGCGCACCAGATGACAGCCCATTCACTGTGGCTGCCAGTGTAGCACCGTTAAACAACGAGTATACTATACCTGACTGTGAGCCACCAATGCCAATCGTTACGCCAGTACCGCCCGCGCAGTAGTTACCGCCACCTGTTACAGGATAAACGGTTGGCAATGGGTTAACGTTGATAGTAGCAGAGCCTGATTGAACAGATGTACAGCCTGCAGCCGTATTTGCAACAACCGTATAAATACCTGCATCAGTAAATGTGCCGAATGTTAAGCCAAAGCCTGTACCTGTTATCGGGCCGCCAACAGGCACGCCTGAACGGTACAGCTGGTATGTCGTTATCGGGCTTGTTTGTGAACCCGACAGGTTCACTGCATAACCCGAACCGCCGATACAGTAGTTACCACCGCCCGTTACTGTGTAAACGTTTGGAAGTGAATTGATCGCTATAACAACTGCACCAGACATGTTCGCAGAACATGTAGTGGCGGTTGTTGTTGCAGCAACTGTGTATGTGCCTGCAGCAGTGAAGCTACCAAAGCTGATAGCAGCGCCTGTGCCGGCTACTGTTGACATCAGCGTTGAGCCATTGTACAGCATGTAGTTTGTACCTGCAACAGAACCATTGAGGCCTACTACTGACCCGGCACCGCCAGAGCAGTAATTACCACCGCCTGTTACAGTAAATACTGTAGGTGTAGCATTCATCACTATAGTCGCAGTACCTGTCATTGCAGTAGTACATGAACCTAAAGCACCCACTACTGAGTAAATGCCCGAAGCTGTTTGGTTGCCGAAGCTTACAGCAGAGCCTGTGCCTGCCACAGAGCCGCCTGTGCCGCTCACCGCTGTAGAACCATTATAAAGCTGGTAAGTAACGCCGCTCTGTGATGCACCAACGCCCACTGGCATACCTGTGCCGCCAGAACAGTAGTTACCACCACCTGTCACAGTTTGTGCTGTTGGTACAGGGTTAGTACCTATCGTTACTGTGCCTGACATCGGGCCGCTACAGCCTGTAGAAGTAACAGTAGCTAATACTGAGTAGGTGCCTGCAACTGTTTGGTTACCAAAGCCCAATGTAGCGTTAGTACCTGCTGCCGAGGTCACTGTGGCAGCGCCTAATTTCAAATCATATAAAACTCCGCTTGCTCCAAAGCTTACGCCTACCGGGCTGCCTGAGCCTCCAGCGCAGTAGTTACCGCCGCCTGTTACACTATATGCTGTTGGCAATGGGTTAACTACTACTGTAGCAGAACCTGACATTGTTGTAGCGCACGTTGTACCAGGGTTGGCAATTACAATATAACTACCAGCGCCTGTTTGTAAACCAAAGCCTACCGGAGTACCGCCCGTACCTGTAACCGTTGCAACACCCGTTGCACCCAAATAGAGTACGTATGTAACCAAGGCATCTGAACTAGAAAGGTTGATATTTACGCCAGTACCGCCGGCACAATAGTTACCACCTCCAGTCATTGAATAAACAACAGGAGTACCTGTTATGTTAATAACAGACGTACCTGTGCTTCCCCTGGTACATGCAGATGTGGTATTTGTAGACAACACAGTATAAGTACCTGTTGCAGTCATATTGCCAAAGCTTATGGCCGCACCTGTACCGGCAACCAATGCGCCGCTTACCGGGCTTGCGCCATTATACAGTTGATAGTTGTTACCTGTAGTAGAGGTAGATATACCTATCGGTAAACCTGTACCACCTGTGCAGTAGCTACCTCCACCGGTCATATTGTAAGCAACCGAATTAGCACCAACGTTGAAGCTGGCAGTATTGTTGATTGTTGTGTTTACACTACAACCTGACGAATTCGAAATGCTATTAATTGTTAAAGCAGTAGAACCTGCTGCAGACAACAACGCTCCGGGTATTGCAAACGTGCCGTTACTTGCACCCATTGTCAGGGTGGCTGTATTGCCTGTTGAAGCATTAGGAGCGCCTAAACCATAAGTTACAGTAAATGTACCTGCGCCCAACGTCGTGCTATTTACTGTAGCTGTTGAGTTTAAGCCCGCACATATGCTTGTAGCTGATGGTGAAGTGAAGTTGGTAATGTTTGGAAGCGTACCTACAATAAAGTTTGCGGTATTGCTTGCTGACACGGTAGTAGAACAACCACCCGATGACAATGAAGTTATTGTAACGGTGGTACTGCCCAAAGATGACAATAACGCGTTCGGTATAGAGAATGTACCATTAGATGAACCCATTGTCAGTACAGCACTATTATTAGTAGACGTATTTGCACCACTTAAATTATAAGTAACTGTAAACGTTGCAGTACCCAAAGAAGTAGAGTTAACCGTAACTGTAGAACCCGAACCAGAACAAGAGTTTGTTGCGGTTGGAGAAGTAAAGTTGCTGATGTTCGGCGGAATGACATAAGTCGCACCCGCACCGTTTGTCGTAGCAGACAAACCAGATGCTGTACATGTTGTCGTCCTGCGGTAGTAAACACTGCCTGCCGACATTGTAGGAGCTATATAACCCTGACCCGTAGCGCCAGATATATCTGAATAAGTACCGAATGGTCCAGTAGTAGACGACTGCCACTGATAAGTAAGGCCTGACACACCTGTCGTAGCGCCTACACCATATACATAAGGTGCAAATGAACTACAGCCGAAAGTCGGGTCAGGGTTAGCTATACCTGCAACCGGTGTCCCAGAACAAACTACGCCACTTACTGTTACCTTATAATCCCTCATTTGGTAATAACCTATGCCGGTTCCACATACAGGGATGTTTGGATACACAGGATATGTGGGTGGCGAACCTGTTGAAGAACCACCGGTATAGTCAACTATAGCCCTCAACCTGTATGTACCTGCAGTAACCGTATTGGGGACAGTGAAAGTGGTTGTCTGTAGAGCTGAACCTTGTATCCATGACTGTACACCACAAACCGACTCGCCGGCAGAGAATGTACCATTTCCGTCATAGTCTATCCACATTTGGAATGAGTTCATGTTGCTGCCAGTACCGCCTATACGCACGGTATATGTACCGCCGGCGCTAATGTTACAACCCACTGTAGAGCTTTGGTCGAGGTACCATGAACCATAATAAGTAGCATCATTAATAGCGGTACCGGCATCACCCCCTACAAAGAATGGATAGCCCGCGTCCGCCACATAGAACCCGCAACAATACGTATTAATAGTAGGCGCCGGGATTGTGCCACATGTATGTGCGACAGCTGTTGTAGGGGCCGGAGAAACCGATACCACGTTTGAAGGTGCCGTTCCGCCTGTTGGGCAGGTTACATTCACCCTATAATAAGTAGTGCTGCTTACACCGGTAAATGTATGGCTTGTAGTAATAGCACCCGGCATATCAGTAAACGGACCGGAAGACGATGAACTCGACTGCCACTGGTATTTGAGGTTGCCCGTACCACCGCCACTCGCACTAAGTGTAACAGCAGATGTGCTGGCAGCTGTAGAAGGGTTAACTGCTGCAGTAATACCGCCGGGTGTGCCGGAGCATGCTGAAGCGCCTGTGCCAAAAACAGGTATAGCAACTGCTGATGCGAGGCCGCCACCGGTTACGCTTATGCTACCGCTAGCGCTGCCCGAAACCGTTGGTGTAAATTGTACATATACGTTACCCGCAAACGTGCCGCCACTATGTATTACATTCACCGAAGATCCCCAGCTAACCCCGTTTGTAGAAAGCAGGAACAGCGATGATGAAGATGTTATGGTAAGAGGCCCCGATGTGACCGGCAGTAAATTCGCACCAGTTAGCCTTGAGAAACCAAGAGGCGCTGAGGCTGTATTGGTGGTAACAGCGCCAAAGGTAATGCTGGAAGGCGTAGCCGTTACCGTTGGCGATGGCGCCGCTATCACACATATATAGTCACGCGTATCTGCATATTGCGTCGGAGATGCCGGGCAAGGCGGCAGATATGGCCAACCCGGATATGTTGTGCTGGTAGGGCTGGGTGTATTAGCACCAGTGTAGCCCGCCTCAGCACGCAAACGGTGAGCGCCCAATGTAGCGCCTGCAGGAATTGTTATGTTAAATGTCGGCCTTACACCGGTACAGTTATAAAAACCAAAGTAGCCTGCTGAATATCCTCCCACGAGTTCGGTTGTATTATCAAAAGAACCGTTGTCGTTAAAGTCTATCCATATAGCTCCTGTTGTCCAGCAGTTAGTACTATTCATGTCCACCCTGTACACACCGCCTTGGGCCGCGCTAAAACTCATACTGCCTGTCATATCATGATAATATGGAGTAGAGCTATATGAATTGACATCGGTAAGTGTTGTGAGAGCTGTAATCACAAATGGATTTGCCGTACCGTAACCACAATAGTAGCTGCTCATACCGTTAGCCGCACCGGTCGGAACACAGCCCGATACCGGTAAAACAAATGTTGCAGTTACTGTAGAAGAAGAGGCTGTGCCAAAAGAAGCACATGTAGTATTAAGACGGAACCAGCGGTTTACAGTCAACCCGGTATAAGCATATGAAACTGTGTTTGCACCCGGAATATCTGTATACGGACCGGAAGAAGCAGTAGCTGTTTGCCACTGATAAGTAACCGCACTGGAAGTCATGCCCGAAGCAGTCAGGTTAAACGTTGTAGAGCTGCTTCCCGATGCCGATGATGAGCCATTAATTGTAGCGGTACCACCGGTAGGTGTAGAAGAACATGCTGTTACGCCATTGCCGGTCAATGCAATATTAACAGTAGCCGACAAACCACCACCTGTTATGGTTATATTACCAGGAAAGCTCGCAATAGATGTTGGTTGGAATTGCACCTGCAATGGTATTGTGAAGCTACCGCCCGCAGGGCCCGCCACATAAGTATAGGTCAGCGGAGCGCTGGCAGAATACCAAGACGAGCCATCAGGAGATATTATATAACCAGTAGGAGGTGTTATTACCACACTCGAACCGGAAAGGAACGAACCAGTTAATATAGTAGTCATTACAGGAGACGAGGTACCAACCCCTACACCGCCAAAAGCCAGTGTTGCAACATCAGAAACTACCGTAGGCGAGCCCGCAAATACTATTACCCTACCCGAACCCCATAAGTTATAATCTTGTGTGTGTGTAACACCGCTATTATCAGAAGTGGTCATGCTGGAGCCGCCACCGCCGCCTGAAAAATAGCTGGTGCCACCAGAGCCGCCGCCCCAGTAACCGCCGCCACCGCCGCCGGCACCATTATTAGCCGTAGCATTACCGCCAATGCCAGATGTACCATTACTTCCAGATGGTGCTGCTACGCCACCGCCCGCTTGTGTACCGCCAGTAGCCGGGGTTTGTGCGCCGGCGTTCGATACACCGCTACCGCCCGTCAGGCCGCCGCCTGCACCACCCATTGATGAGTTGTCTGTAGTATTGGGATACTGGCCTGCGCCGCCACCGCCACCGGCTACTATCACACGGTCAGTAAGGTTGGTACCACCAAAGCGAACATCGGAAGCGCCACCGCCACCGCCACCTGCAAGTTGTGGGCTGTAGCTTGTATGTACTGCACCGTTACCACCACCGTTATAACCACCTGTACCCGCAACACCGTTGTATGATCCCGGAGCCATGCTGCCGTTCTTACCCCTATCGCCAACATATATATTAAACACCTGACCTGTGCTTACCTGCCTCACACACTGCACACGGCCTCCACGGCCACCGCGGCTTTTATATTGGAAGTGTGGCCATTGGTTATTGCTACCACCACTACCACCTTCCACATCAAATACGAGATAATTCACACCTGCGGGCACTGTATATGTTTGCAATGCACCTGTAGATACAAAGCCCATAGAGTTTGCATTCATCGGCGTAATCCTTACCACACCATTTCCTCCTGTTGCGTCGGCAGAGCCGCCATTCACACCCTGGAAGTGCGTTACGCTTGTACAAAGGCCCGCATCGGTATATGACGAGCCGCCGCCGCCACCACTGTAGCTACCGCCGCCGCCGCCATAGTAACCACCGCCACCGCCACCGCTGTAGCAGGTGCTGGTATAAGTACCGCCCAAGCCAAGAGCACCTGCTGTTGCACTGCAACTAAGAATAGCTGCCGCGCCGCCGCCGCTCTGTGTGCCGCCGCCGCCGCCGCCGGTACCGGTATTGCTGCCTCCAGAGAAGGCACGCTCACCCGTAAGGCCGCCGCCATCACCACCACGGTCGTAGTCTTGGCTACAACAGGAGTTATAACCAGCGCCTCCACCGCCTCCGGCTACCACCTTACGGTCGGTAAGTGTCACACCACCTATACGAATGTCGGTAGCACCGCCGCCGCCGCCACCATAGTAGTAGCCCGCGCCACCACCATTAAAGCCACCGGCCCACGCCTGGCAGCATATGGGGCTGGGGTAGCTTGACCCCTGGCCTACGCCGCCCACATAAATGTTCAGCACCTGGCCGGGCGTTACCGTCATCATGCACGTTACCCTGCCACCATAACCTGGCCGGTTGTAATAGTACTGCACACCGCCGCGTGCGCCCACGGCATCAACCCAAAGTTTGGTGACACCCGCGGGTACGGTGTAAGTCTGCACACCTCCCGTGTAGTTAAACACAGAAGTGTTTTGCGCTGTTACATTCCAGTTACATCCAAGCAGCACGGCTACGAGGAATATAAGATTTAAAAGGAAACTTTTTTTCATACGGAAAAGTTATTACAACGATTAAAAAATGCTACTGATTACCTTTTTTGTTTACTCTAAATGATGTACGTGGTGTTACTTCTTTGTATTACCGAAGTAATAAGGGAAACTGATAGGGAGGGTATGATAGGAGGTATTACTATACTTAACTCTTAATGTGATGTACTCAATTCTCTACACGTATCTTCGATGCTCTTGATTCTTCAAAAATGGCTACACATGCGGCTTTAACAACACAAGCTTTGCCAATTCACACTCAAAACAATCTAATAATTCAAGATAAAAAACGATGTTGCTACACTAATCAAAACTTATAGTCGTGACCGCATTTATTGCAACGGGAAAATAAAACTAAGGTTTATAGTTCAATTTTAACAAAAAAAAATCAAAATAAATTGTTAACGCAATGAAAGTAGTAAGTTATTCACTTATTCAAAAATACACCTTCTCAAATAATATTGCATCCTAATAGCTTGTAGCTTACTTTGCAAGTTTCACTCATGTGTAACTTGCAAAATAGGCCATTTAGGGTTTTAGATAGGGGAAAATTCGGGGCTCGTATTGTATATTTTTTTCAATTTATAACATATTGCAAATCATTTCACAAATATGATCGCCTGACATTTACTCTTTATTAACCAACAATTAAATATTCATAGACGTATATATATTTATTGGTAAAATTTTGAAATTCAAAAGATATTTCTATTTTATAGCCAAATCGCCACACGTTTACTATGAATGGATGCTTTTACACCGTAAACACATCAATATAGCTCGCTAAAATCCTCCTATTATTAATTAGTTGAAAGTGGGCAATTATTTACATAGGCGTATCGCGGATGCAATATGTTAGTGTTTTCTAAAAAAAATCTCTTTTTTAACCGGCTGCAAATATCCGGCCTGTACTATTTGGTGGCCAATTAGTATTGTGGATAAAGAAGAAAATATGTTTTTGCTCCATAGCTCCGGGGTTTACCCCTATGTGCATAACTATCGTATACATCGGCTGCTACATTTCCTAATTTTGCGCCATCTACATTTCAATACATAGCGCGTATGCAGGCATACCTTGATTTACTGAAGCACATCATTGATACAGGCAACGCTAAGAGCGACCGCACCGGCACCGGCACTACCAGCTGCTTCGGCTACCAGATGCGATTCAACTTGCAAGATGGCTTTCCCCTGGTCACTACCAAAAAGCTGCACCTGAAGTCTATCATCTATGAGTTGTTGTGGTTCTTGAAAGGCGATACCAACATTGCCTATCTAAAAGAGCACGGAGTAAGTATATGGGATGAATGGGCTGATAAGAACGGCGACTTAGGCCCCATCTACGGCCACCAATGGCGCAGCTGGACGGGCGCTGACGGCAAAACACACGACCAGATAAAAGACGTGCTGCACCAACTAAAAACAAACCCTGATAGCCGCAGAATGATAGTAAACGCATGGAACGTTGCCGACCTGCCTCGCATGGGCCTCAGCCCTTGCCACGCACTGTTCCAGTTCTATGTAGCCAATGGCAAATTATCGTGCCAACTATACCAGCGCAGCGCAGATGTATTCCTTGGCGTGCCCTTCAATATTGCTTCTTATGCTCTTCTAACGATGATGATGGCGCAGGTAACCGGCTTGCAGCCGGGAGAGTTTGTACACACCTTTGGCGATGTGCACCTTTACAACAACCACATAGAACAGGCAAAGCTGCAACTGACACGCGAGCCATTCCCATTGCCAACAATGAAATTAAACGCCGAAGTAAAGGATTTGTTCGACTTTAAGTACGAAGATTTTACACTGGAAAATTATCAGTGCCACCCTGCGATAAAGGCTCCTGTGGCGGTTTAGGGAGATAGTGCAAAGGCAAAACCCTAACCTAATTATTCACTCACAAATTAAAAGCTAAATCCTTGACTCCCCTTTAGGGGGCCGGGGTTAAGGCATGTAGTCATCGTCCTGTGCCTTGGGCGCGTCAGCAAAGAATTTATCTACCACACCCCTGAACATTGGTGGCACCTTGCCGTCAAGAAAAAGCCTCATTGCCTGAACCGATTTTATAGCCTGTTCATCCGTAAGGCCTGCTTTGTCTTTCAGTAGTTGAATCAGTTCTTGCATGGCTTTGTATTTAGGCTGCTTTCTTAATGCTTTCCACCAATTTAGAATGCTCTATCATATGCTCTGCATAATCAAGCGTCAAATGGAACGTGCCATCATGCTGCTCCGACGGCAGGTCGAACATTGCATCTGTTAGTATCATTTCACAGATAGCCCTCAACCCGCGCCCGCCTAGCTTATATTGCACGGCTTTCTTCACCATATAGTCCAATGCTTCGTCCTCAACAGTGAGTTTGATTCCCTCGTATTCAAACAGGCGTGAGTATTGCTTGATAAGGGCGTTCTTCGGCTCTGTGAGTATGCTCTTCAGCGATGATTCGTCAAGCGGGTTCAGGTACGTCACCACGGGCAACCTGCCCAGCAATTCTGGTATCAACCCGAAGGTGCGCAAATCCTGTGCGTTCACATATTGTAGCAGGTTCGCACGGTCTATATCCTTCGAGGCTTTAATAGCGTTATAACCTATAGAACTCGTTTGTATCCTGCGGGCTATCATCTTGTCTATCCCTTCAAAAGCACCACCGCATATGAACAGTATGTTCTGCGTATTCACCTTTATCATCTTCTGCTCAGGATGCTTCCTGCCACCCTGTGGTGGCACCAGTACTTCCGAGCCTTCCAGCAGTTTCAGCATTGCCTGCTGCACGCCCTCTCCGCTTACATCGCGGGTAATAGAGGGGTTGTCGCTCTTGCGGCCTATTTTGTCCAGTTCGTCTATATACACAATACCACGTTCTGCAGCAGCCACATCGTAGTTGCTGGCCTGCAGCAGGCGCGATAAAATACTCTCAACATCCTCACCTACATAGCCTGCTTCGGTAAATACTGTAGCATCAACAATAGCAAACGGTACCTGCAGCAGGCGTGCTATGGTCTTGGCAAGCAGGGTTTTTCCCGTGCCTGTTTCGCCTACCATCATGATGTTCGATTTTTCAATCTCCACATCATCCATCTTCGGCATCGAGAGGCGCTTATAGTGATTATATATCGCCACCGACAACACTTTTTTAGCGTCGTTCTGGCCTATTACGTATTGGTCAAGGAATGCCTTTACTTCACGGGGCTTATACAACTTGTTTTTCTGAAATTCGGCGGGCTTAGGGCTTTCTTCCTGCTTTGCCTTATCACCCGTTGCCTCTATGAGCAGCGAGTGCGCATTTTCTATGCACTGGTCGCAGATATTACCTTTTATACCTGTAAATAATATGTTTACATCCGTTTCGCTGCGGTCGCAGAAGGAGCACCTTTTTTCAGTTAGTTTAGCCATTAATATGGGGCAATTATTGGCTGCAAAGGTAAGGAAAAGGAGCGTGCGAACATCATGTAGCAGGGCAGCCCATACCGGGAATTATGCACAATTTAGGGTTAATTGCAAGAAAAAATATACAACGCAACTTATCATTAGCCCTTCTTTTTCTTATTGGTTTTGTACTTGCCCAGGTTATCGTCTTTACCTGCCTCTGTGGCTTTCTCTACTTCCCTTTTATGCGATTTAAAAACCCTGTGAAAAAATCCCTTCTTTTTATGCTCATCAAGTGTTTCCACCGATTCTATAGCCTCCACCGACTTAATGTTAATTTCATTGTCTACTGCCGGCATCAGCGCTTCTATAAACGCGTTTCTCAGTATTTCCCATACTGCTTCCCAGTTATTCACGGCAGGGTTCTTAAAAGTCCCTTCTATAGGCACTTTCGTGGCTACCTGGTCTTTTTTAGGGTTCGTGAGTATATTGCCGGCAAGGCCTATTACACTTTCCTTCGCTTTCTGCAGGAGTTTATCATTTTTGTCTTCCGGCCCCCTTACTTTCAAGTCTTTAATGACCGGCTTTACATAGCCCACAAACTTACCTTTCTGCGCCGCAAATTCAGTGTATAACCCAAACAGGCCCTTGCTCACGTCAAATTTGCCATAGGCCTTGAAAAAATCATTCATCAACACAAGATTGGCTCCCTTTATCTCTGCCGTCATATCAAATGTGGGTTGCCTCGCCAGCGCGTCCAGCTTCATGGTGAGTGACAGCGAGCCCTCGTACGCGTCAGCAGTGGCTTCTACGGTCGATGGTAGTTTGTCTTTGTTGTCAGTAGTATTCCGCAGGTTTGTTGCCAGTATATGTGCCCGTTCCAGGAATATGTCCACAAGCGGCGTCCGGGTACTGTCCGTGTAGTGTATGCTGCCATCATTCACTTCAAACCTATTGATGCGCAGGGGCATCAGGTCCTTTTTTATTTGTTTGAATTCGCCTGTATCCTTGGCAACGTCCTGTATCTCGGTCTTTTCTTTCGTAAAAACCAGCTTTGGCGAATAAAATTCCATGTTGCCGACCAGTGAGCCGTGAAAAAGTGGTCGCCACTCAATAGCCAGGTCTACTTTTTCCGAGCTAAAAAACTCCGCCTGCTTACCGGACACGGAATCGATTTTATTAATGTAAATATGGTTGAGCTGGTATGCACCGCGGTATAGCGCTATGTCTATATCTTCCACGTGCCCGTAATAGCCGTCCATCTCTGCCAGCGACTTGTTGGCATACTTCAGCACAAAGTAGGGTAATACCAGCCGAGCTATGATGAGCACCAGTAATATGCTGCCAAGAATGATGTACTTCCTGCGCTTTTTGGTTTGCATAGGGTAGTATTTAAAACTTAGGAACAATAAAACACAGCATGTGTAAAAATCAGCGGGGGGCGGGAATTGTCAATACAAATTTATCAAATAAGTATACAATGAACCGTTAACGCCGGTTACAACCTTCCTAGATTCCAGGCGGGCTACATACAATAACTTTCACATTCCATCTGTCTAAAAAACGTAACTTTGCACCCATTTTTATATTATGGTTCCTGTTCAGGTATTAGAAGATGTGGTGATAAAGTTTGCCGGCGACAGCGGCGATGGTATGCAGCTTACGGGCAGCCAGTTCTCCAACAATAGCGCGCTGGTAGGCAATGACCTCTCTACCTTTCCGGACTTCCCGGCCGAGATACGCGCCCCGCAGGGCAGTGTGCCCGGGGTGAGCGGCTTCCAGCTGCACTTCTCCAGCAACAGGATATACACGCCCGGCGATGCCTGCGATGTGCTGGTGGCAATGAACGCCGCTGCCCTGAAAGTAAACCTGAAAGGCCTGAAGCCGGGTGGCATTATCATAGTAGATGTGGATGGTTTTGACACCAAGAACCTACGCCTGGCCAACTATGCCGATGGCATTAACCCTATAGAAGACGGCTCCTTGATGGGTTATGATGTGCACAAAATGGACATCACCAAGCTGACGAGGGAAGCCCTGAAAGATATACAGATGGGCACCAAGGAAAAAGACCGGGCAAAAAACATGTTTGTCCTTGGCTTTCTCTATTGGTTGTACAACCGCGAATTGACAAGCACCTTCTCCTTCCTGCACGACAAATTCGGCAAGCGCCCTGAAATACTGGAAAGCAACATAAAAGCACTGCAGGCAGGCTATAACTATGGCGATACCGTAGAGGCATTCAGCGCGCGCTACAAGGTGGCAAAGGCAAAGCTGCCCGCAGGTGTATACCGCAGCATTACCGGCAATACAGCCCTCACTTATGGCCTGATTGCTGCATCAGAGAAAAGCGCATTGCCGCTTTTCCTCGGCTCCTACCCTATCACCCCTGCATCAGATATTTTGCATGAATTATCGAGGCACAAAAACTTCGGTATACGCACCTTCCAGGCAGAAGATGAAATAGCGGCTATCACGGCGGCTATAGGCGCGGCTTATGGCGGCAGCCTTGGCATTACCACAACATCGGGACCCGGCATGGCGTTAAAGACGGAAGCCATGGGGCTGGCAGTGATGCTGGAAATACCGTTGCTTATCATCAACATACAACGTGGCGGCCCGTCTACAGGCCTGCCCACCAAAACCGAGCAGAGCGACCTGCTGCAGGCATACTACGGCAGGAATGGCGAATGCCCCATGCCTGTAATAGCTTCGTCGACACCAAGCGATTGTTTCTACGTTGCTTACGAAGCGGTGCGCATTGCTGTAGAACACATGACGCCCGTGATATTGCTGAGCGACGGCTATATAGCCAATGGCTCTGAGCCATGGAAGTTCCCCAAGAGTGCAGACCTGAAGCCAATAGAAGTAACCTTCAAAAAAGAACTGGGCGAGGGCGAAGCAAAATATATGCCTTACCAGCGCGATGAGCAACTGGTGCGCCCATGGGCAGTGCCCGGCACACCGGGGCTGGAACACCGCATAGGCGGGCTGGAGAAAGAAGACATTACCGGCAACATTTCTTACGATGCCGAAAACCACCAGCACATGGTAAAAACCCGTGAGGCAAAGGTGGAAATGATAGCCAATAGCATTCCCCTGCAAACGCTGGACAGCGGCCCCGAAAAAGGCGATGTGCTGGTGCTGGGCTGGGGCTCTACATATGGCTCCATCAAGAGCGCTGTAATGGACCTGCAAGCAGAAGGCATGCAAGTGGCACACGCCCACCTGAGGCACCTGCGCCCGTTCCCCCGCAACCTGGGCGACATATTGGCCAACTACAAACACATTCTCATACCCGAAATAAACAACGGCCAACTGATAAAAATCATCCGCGATAAATACCTTGTGGATGCCAAGGGCTATAACAAGATAAAGGGCACTCCTATAACAAGGTCTGAGCTCACTACTGCGATTAGGGAAATAGTAGCTTAATTCATTGTTTCTTCAAAATCTCATTAAAATGCCCCATAATCGGGGCATTTTTCATTAAAACAACCTAATATCAGCCTAAAACTTTAACAAGGTACTATGCATTGCATAATACTATTTTTTACCTACCTTTGACTTGAATTAGGCACAATGGCGTTAGACAATACAGAATCGCAGATGAGAAAGGGCCTGCTGGAACTATGCATCCTTGGTATAATCCTTAGGCAGGGCGAGGCGTACCCGAGCGATATTTTAGAGCAACTGAAAGAAGCAAAACTGGTGGTGCTGGAAGGCACCCTATACCCATTGCTTACCAGGCTGAAAAATGCCGGCCTGCTCAGCTATCGCTGGGAAGAATCGGTATCCGGGCCTCCACGGAAATATTTTGCACTTACAGAGGAAGGCAAGACCACCTACGCTCAGCTACGCGCCACATGGGACGAACTAAGCAAAGCAGTAAACGATTTAACCATCTCCATTTAAAAACCACGCATTATGCAACGCATCATACAAATCACCCTCGCAGGAAGGCTGGTGCCAATAGAAGAAGACGCCTACCAAATGCTGCACGAATACATCCGCTCGCTACAGCGCCAATTCACAGGTGATGACGGCAAGGAAATAATAGAGGATATAGAAAACCGCATAGCAGAGCTCTTTGCCATTCGCCTGAATGGCGGCGCACACGCTATAGACGTAGCCGATGTGAGGAAAGTAATGGAAACACTGGGCTCTGCCAGTGACCTTGGCGGTACTGCAAGCAGCAACACCGGCAACCAATCTGCAGGCTATCAGGGCTCATCATCATCTAACACGTACAATACACCACCCGGCGGCGGGTACTACTACCGCCCCAGGCAAGCACGACTGCTACGCAACCCATTCGATAAAATGATAGGTGGTGTATGCAGCGGCATAGCGCTCTACTTCGATATAGACCCTGTATTCATCAGGCTCATAATGGCGGTGCTGCTCTTTTCGTTTGGCATAGGGCTGGTGGCATATCTCATAGCATGGGCGGTGATCCCAGCAGCGAAAAGCCCGGGGGAACTCAACAATAACGGTGGCCAGCCAATGACTTTTCATGATATAGGCCGTAATGTAAATGAGGAAATGCAGGACCTGAAACGCCGTGCCGAAGAAATGAGCCGCGAGCTGCGCGAATTTTTTGCAAAAAATAAAAACCGCTAAACTATGAGGATAATAGGCTCATTGATAGGAAACATTGTAGGCATAGTATGTATGCTGTTGATGATAGTAGCATTTATACCTATGCTCGGTTGGCTTAACTGGGTAGTAATACCTGTTTCGGCTGTGGGCCTTATTATCAGTAGCATTGCAGGCTCAAGTGGCGGAAAAACGATGTGTGGATTTGCCATTGCGGTGGGCACGGCAAGGCTAATGTGGGGCGGTGGGATTTTGTAATAGTCAAGATGTCACCTGTTAGCCTTTTTGTTCGTAGGCCTGTGACCCTTACTTCCTTTGGCTTTTTTCGGGAACGTTACCCTAAAATTGTCATCGAATGAGTCAAGGTATATTGGCAGGGATTTCACTTTAATGGTTTCTTGCCGCCCTTCTATAAGCTTGTCTTTTTTTTCATCATAGTGGTTTGTATTGCCAATATATGTGTTGGTAAGCAAGTTAATGCTGCTGCCCCCACTACCGTCTTGTGTAATATCGCCAAGATAATTGCAGGTATAGCCAATAAGCCGCATTTTTCCCGCCTTCTTGTCATACATAAACTGGTAACCGTTATCAGTCCGGTTATAGTGAATATCTAAACTGAACCCATTTTTTGATTCGTAAAAATCGTTCATGTTTGAGAGATAAATTTTTTTGCTACTTACCCGTTTGAACTTATGCGAAGAAAGTGCACACAGTATTTTTCCAGCGCCTTCAGCAAGAAAAGCAGTGTCAACAATACCGTCTCCATCCATGTCTGTTATAACCGGTTGTTGTTGGGCTACCAAAGGAAAGTGTACAATACTCAACAGCAATAAAGAAATGTACTTTTTCATACGGTATCTGATTTAGATCTACTTCCGCACCACATACAAATTCACAACCAACGCCATCAGCAGGAACATTGCTACCAATTGGTGCGTCTCTGCCAATATTTCATACACTCCAAACTTCGCAAACACAATCATGGGCGCGCACAGCACAGTGACAATACCCAGCGTCACCTGCAACAGTATAAGCAGCAAGGGCCACCAGCGCGTTTTTCCAAGTAAGCTATCACTTTTTTTCTTTGCCTCGCGCGATGCATATACAAACCACCCGATAACAGCTACTAACAGCAAATATGCAATGCCCCTGTGCATAAATTGCACGTTGATAGGGTTGCTCATAAAACTGTTTTGCATCATACCTGCGGGTATCCAGTCGCCATTGATGGTGGGCCATGTGGGTGCGCTCTTCGATGCATGTATGCCTGCCATAAATGCCCCATAAGCCAACTGCACATACATCAACACAATAACGCCGATAGTGCTTTTTGCCAGCCCGGGTGAAGTTGCTTTTCTATCTGCCGGCACCAGCAGTATGAGTGCAAACCACAAAACATAACACATGAGCGTGATGGCCGACAGGAAGTGTGTAGCCAGCCAAGTATGCTTCACATACAACTCGGTATCATTGAGCCCGCTGGCAACCATTTGCCAGCCTATATAACCCTGCAAACCGCCAAGAATAAAGAGAATAATAAACGGCCTCACCATCCATTTCTCGAAGTAATTTTTCCTGTAGAAATACACAAAGCCAATAGCAAACACCACGCCCAGCGACCGCGCCCACAACCTGTGCGACCACTCCCAAAAGAAAATAAACTTAAAATCGGACAGGGTGAAGTGGCTGTTCAGGTATTTGTATTGCGCTATGTTTTTGTAGCCGTCAAATGCCTTGTTCCAATCAGCCTCACTCAATGGTGGCACCCAGCCCATAATGGGTTTCCATTCGGTTATGGACAGGCCGGAGCCGGTGAGCCTTGTCACACCGCCCATAATGAACTCTACGACTATCATAATGATACCCGCAATCAACCACCACGCTACCGCCTTTCTTTTATGGTCTTCCACCTGTGAAAGAAATTTCCGCAAAAGTAGTGGAAGAATAGTAAGCGGAAGGTCAAAAATTGCCATGTGCTCGTATTCGGGCAGCTTTTAGTATTTTTACTATTGTTCTATGAAATGTAAACGGCTTATATACCTACTGCTCCTATTGACCATACCTCATCTCAAAGGGTATAGCCAAAGTGACAAAATAGTCATCCGTTTCCTCGATGCAGAAACCCACACCCGGCTACGAAATGTGCATGTACTGACGGGCACAGGCGTTTCTTTATCTACCAGCGACACCTCCGGCTATGTTGTGTTGCCAATTGATGCATTCAAAACAAACCGTTTCCTCATTGCAACTCATAGAGGTTACAAATACGACACCCTGCGAGGCCCGTTGGAAGAATACTATCTGTACCCGCTGTCCGCCGAGTTAGCGACCGCCACCATATCAGGAGCCCCCGCACGAAAGTTGATAAATCTACCCTCAGAATATGTGGTCGATTATTCCTTCAACGGCAATCTCATTCTCCTTGCCAGCTACAGCGGCAATAACGGCAGGAATGCGAAAATGCTGCTGCTGGATAATAGTGGCACAGAGCTTGGCCGATGTGCCGTGCCCGGTGCACCTGTTTCCCTTTACAACAGCTGCCTGGGAAAATCTTATTGTGTTTGCGCCGACAAATTCTATCCATTGACATTGACCGGTTCGAAGATATCGCTCGTTGAGCCTTATCCCATTAACCTACTGCGCGGCCTGCAGCAGTGCGAACAATCCATAAATGGCAACCTCTACTATCATATACCCGACAAGTTCAACTTTCGCACTGTATATGGCATGATAGCAAGGGGCGACTCTACTTTTAAACCATTCACCATTTTTGAGCAGCCTGAAGAGGCCAGGGCAAGTCAAATAGAGCTCATAGAAATCATCAGCCTGCTGGAACACTGGCAATGGCATGAGGCGGGACGCCGAATAGGCCTACGCACCATGTGGGACAAAGGCGCGTTGAAGCACATGAACCTGCCATTGCAAACCACAGGCGATACCCTTATTGTTTTCGATTATTTCCAAAAGAAACTCCTGCTGTTCGATACCATGGGTGCATCATTGGGCACCAAACCTGCCGGATTTGATTGGAATGCTGGGCAACGGTTTCATGTTATCAAAGACGAGCAAACAAATAAATTATACCTGCACCGCTATGCCAACAATTCGGCTCAAACTATAGAAGAGTTGGATATTCATACCGGCCAAACAATAAGTATACAGACAATAGCAAAACCCCTTGCCGAAAATGTAAAAGTGCACAACGGAAAAATCTACTACCTGTGGCGCGACACAAAAACTGCTGCCACACCCCAGTTATACGTTCAGCAAATGGAAGACGGTTCTACAACTTTGTATCATAGCTCCCGTTAGTCACTTCTGTACCATCTTTACATTTAAATGAAAAAGTACCACTGGCATGGTCAGTACCTTTGTAATTAATGGTAGTCGTACCCGACCTTGCATCTGTAGGCGTAGTGCTGGTATTTACATAATACCATGCCTGGTGGTAGGTACTGTCAATTTTATAAGAAGTCACCGTAGCGCTGGCATCGGGAATGGAGATGGATATTTTTTTGCCATCAGATGTCGTGCCTGCAAGGTTAAAGGCGCCCGACATCGAAGACGCTATAACTTCCTTTGCCGTAAATGATACACCGTTTACTGTAGCAGTCATCGTCCCCATTGAAATATCGGGGTTTGTCCACTTCTTGATACATCCTGAGGCGCTCATTGTTATTGCACACACCGCAGCGTACAACAGGGCATTCTTCATACAGTTTTTTTTGCTAAGGTACTACTATTAGCAAAATCCCGCTATTGCCACACTGCATCATAAAAGCCATCAGTAACCTGTGTGCCGTCATCACAGACAAACGAGAAGCCGCCATATGCCTGGTTAGTGCCCCTGTAATGTACCGACACCTGTCCCGATACCGCAGTAGCCGGTTTCGCGCTATTATTTACGTACCACCATGCCTGGTGAAAATCCCTGTCAATAGTGTAGATGGGTACATGCGTGCTGGCATCGGGAATGGAAATTGACAATTGTTTGCCATCCATAGTAGTGCCATCAATGTAAAAATGCCCTGACCCAGAAAACGCGGAAACATTGTACGATTTAAATGGCACACCATTCACCATTGCCCTCATGGTGCCACCTGTCACGACCTGCTTTGCTTTTTTAAGGCAGCCTGTATTGCTGAGCGCAAACAGGGTTAATACCGCACAAACCAATACCCTTTTCATATGCCTTGTTTTTACAAAATTACGCCGCATGCCATGGGCCTTGCTTACAATATTCCTATCTTTTATGCCTACCTTTACATACTTAACATTTTGCCAGCAATTCAGCCGTGATGAAAAGGCCTTTACTTGTTTTATTGTTTGCATTGACGGCAGCCTTCAGGTCATTCGCACAACTGCCCGATGGCTCTACTGCCCCCGATTTCACCTTTACCGATTTAGGCGGCACTACGCACCATTTATACGACTATCTCAATGCAGGAAAATATGTAGCCATAGAAGTATCGGCTACATGGTGCCATCCATGTTGGCTATACCACAATACGCATAGCATGGATACGCTCTACTACCAGCACGACCTGCCGGGCGATCAGGCATGGAAGGTGCTCTTTATAGAAGGGGATGGCACCACTACCGATGCCGATGTACATGGCACCACCGGCAGCTCGCAAGGCGACTGGACAACCGGCACGTCATTCCCCATCCTGAACCCTAGCGGCATAGCACTGAACGACTTTAAAGCAGGTTACAACATTACCATGTTCCCCACGCTTTTTATGATATGCCCCAACAAGAAGATAATACAGGAAATTCTCAATGGCACGCCACGGGGAATGATAAGTACATGGAACGATGTGGCGGGCACTCCTTGCGCTTTCACGGGCATTGATGATATAAGGGACAGCAACCCGCTCACCATTTACCCTAACCCCGCAAAGGATAAGGCAACACTGTATTTTTCATTGAACAAGGCCGCAAACATATCGGTAACGGTAGCAGATATCACAGGGAAAGTAGTAAGCACACACCACTACAAAAACCTATACCCCGGCGACCAGCAGCTACCCGTTGACGTGAGTGGTTATACCGCAGGCATGTATTTCTTCACTATAGCAACCGACAACGGCCGCACCATAAGAAAGAAAGTAATAGTTCAGTAAAAATTGACAACACGTAAAGACGCAAGATTTTGCGTCTCTGCGACAGAAGAGCTAACTACTCCACAATTAATTTGCTGTAATACACCTTCCCGGCCTCATCGCCCATCACAAAGTAATACATACCCTTTGCGATACCGGCAAGCGAAACGGTAAGACTGCCATTGCTTGGGGTATATTGTAGCGCAGTTTGTCTGCCCAAATTGTCGGTCAGGTAACAGTAATTGACTGTCGTCTTAGCGTTAACGGTAAATGCTCCTTTCGCTGGGTTAGGATAAAGCGTTATCAGTTCTTTAGTTGACAACGAAGCCACTGACGCGGGGGTGTAGGTACCCTTTATATACTTCACCGTACCTGCATTATCATCTTCCCATACTATATGTATAGCGCCATTCGTCATTGCCACATCAGCATTCACCATGCCGCTGCCGGTAGCCGATGTAACTGTACTGTATGACGAAAATCCTGAAGAAATGTTATTAGTAAACGAGTAAACAATAGACACGCCCCCCGGCGAAACATTCTGCTTCCACACGGCGGTGGCCGCGCTGCCCACATTAGCTATGCGTGGATAGTCTTGCGCTAACAACCCTGTAACGGGCCCCATTATCATGGCTGTTGACGAAGTCATGCCGCTAATGGATGCCCTACTCAAATAAACTTTTGCTGTGCCGCCTGTGCTGCTCCGGAATACAGAATACATGCTGTCGCCTACCACAAAACCATCTGGCCCGCTGGATGGGCAAGACATCACCATCCAGCTATTATTGTCCACGTTTACGTGGCCGGGAAAAGTAGCGCCGCCATCGTTTGATATACCCTCCCACGTATCCCTGATATTGGTAGCATTATTGCGGTACAGCAAAATCAATTTACTTCCCGATGATATAAGTGTGGCCGGACAACAGTCGCACACCTCAGCAGTAGAAACGCTAGCCTGCACATCGGGCGAAAAAGTCATACCATAGTCGGCAGACTTCGTAACCACATATCTCGGGTTCATAAGCATTGGGTCCATTCTCATAAATGATACAATAGGGTTACCCGTGCCATCAGTAGTAACCAAGGGAAAACGGGACTTATCCGGCCCAATAAAGTCAGCCCTTATCGGCACTGAAAAGCTGGCGCCGCCATCATATGAATGCACTATAAAGTTGTAGTTGGTATCTTCCGTTTCAGGTGTTTTCTTCATTACCGCATATACAGTATCACCGAATGAAGCAAGGTCAGGCCCCGCCCAAGACAATGTGAAGATCGGCGTAGTAGTCCCGGTGTTCAGCATTAATGGTGTTGAAAAAGCGCTGCCCGTCCACCGCGAAAAATAGGCGTCACTTCCTTTGCCCCATAGTATCATTGGATTGCCTGCCCTGTTCAGTGCTATACGCGGGTGCAGGTTGCCATAGGTACCGGCAGCCACCGCCACCGGAGCCTGCCATGTTACCTGCGAAAAGCCGGCATGGGCAACCAGAAGAAACACCAGGAAAACATACACCTTTTTCATAAGCAGGCAATTTTCATAAAAGTACGAAAATTACCTGCGGCAGCATGGCTACACTACCTCGCTGATGTATTTTTCGCAGAGCTCATACGTTCTGTATCCGGCAAATTCCTGCCTCAGGTTTTCAATGTTCTTTTTATAGCTGCTGTCCTGCAACACTTTTTCCACAGCTCCCTTCACCGCAGCAGGCGCAGGGTTCTCAGATTTCAGGTCTACACCTATTTTAAAGTAGCCTATGCGGCTGCATATTTCGTTCTTGCCCTCATTCACCCCGGCACATGCTATAGGCAGTGCGTGCTCTATGCTTAGCAATACCCCACCATAACCACCATTAGTCACATACACATCGCAACGCGGCATTACCATGTCAAAGTCAATAAAGTCTTCGATGATAATATTCTCCTGCGGGTATTTCCTCCTCAGCTCTTCCGTATGGTGGTACGCTGTGGCTACCAGCACCAAATAGTCCGTGTTTTTAAATGCCTCGAGCGTGGGTATTATCAGCTTTGTATGGTCTGGTTCTATGGTGCCCTGGCTCACCAGTATCACTTTCTTTCCTTCCAGCCTGTGCAACCAACCGGGCTCAGTAGCTGTTTTTGTGCGGTCTTTGTGCATCATCATGCCGCCTACATATCGCACTTTCGCGCCCGTATCGCTGCGTTTATATTCAAAACCCGGCACCCCGCTTTGCAGCAGCAGGTTGCAGTGGTATACAGGTATATCAAACAATATCTCGCTATACGGCGCCAAGCCATACGACGTAAGTATTTTATTAAACTCCACCTGGCTCTCTTTGAACAATACATTCTTGGCTATAAACCGCAGGAAACCCTGCTTTATACGCCCACCAAAAGAATAGTCGGGCTCAAGCCCCATACCATAGGGCGCAAGGTCTTTTGAGGTTTGTGAAAGCGGGATAATACCTACTGCGACGACAGGAACATTCAATTTGTTCTTAACAATAGGTGCCCCTGTAAATGCCGAATCGCTTATCATCACGTCGAATGGGAATGACTGGTATATTTTGTTGATATCCTCATAATACTCCGGGGCACGGTATACAAAGAAGTACTTTAAATCAAACTTCAGCTTCGGCACCCCGGCTTTTAGCTTTGTACGCTCAGGGAAATACTCATCTATGTTGAACTGGTTAATTTCTTTCGCCTGCTCAAAGGGGTAATGGTGGATACCATACTTTGCCAGCTTTTTTTCAAAGGCATTGCCTGCATACCATCTTACATCATGGCCGGCCTGTTTTAGGTAAACCGCCAAGCCTGTCAATGGGTTGAAGTGCCCGTCAACCGGCACATTTGCGAAAAGAATTTTACGTGGTTGCATATCGTTTCAACAATTTTTTGGGGTATTTACGAAAAAAGCCGGGCGACGGATTTAGCTTTCTATTCTTTTTTAAGACACAAAATAAAAAAGACACATAAAAAAGAGGAGCTGCCCTAGGCAGCTCCTCACTATTCAATAGAGAATTATTTTATACCCTTCTTATTCTTTTACAAACTTCCTTACCACATTGCCGCCATCACCCCTCAGCGATACATAGTACAGGCCCGCGGCCAGCGCTTTTACATCCACCGCCGTTTTTGGACCCTGCAGCGGTTGCTGCATCAGCACCTGTCCTATGCTGTTGGTAATAGTATAAGAACTGTATGCGCCCTTTTCCGTCTTAATAGTCAGTTCGCTGTTTACCGGGTTGGGGTATACCTCTACTTTGCTGTTCTTACTTACCTCAGCAACACCTAATGTCGGTATGCCAACAATATTCCGTGCAGTATTGGTTTGTATCGGCTCATTATCATCAAAGTAAATGCCCACTTTATGTGGTATCACCGTGCCATCGGCCAGGCCGTCCTTGGTTTGGATAGTGAATACCAGCATACCATCACACAAGCCGTGGTGCGAACTGTCGGGAAGCATAATGTTCGGGAAGTCGAACTTCACAACATTCATTCCGGGTTGTTTGTCTATGAAAATGTCCATATTTGCTGATGCCCCCAACATGTGTAGAGTGCGCACATCCAGGTACTCGGAAAGTGTATCAAGCACAAATATGTTGTGCGCGGTATCGTTGCCGGTATTCTCAAACCTGATAGTGTATTGAAGTAATGTGCTTGTGGACGGAATGTACCCTGAAGGCGAAACAGTAATATCGTTCGGGTCGAAGGATGCTTTTACCGTGTCAATCCTTATTACAGCATTATTCGCGGTATTAGAGTCCCCGGTAGTAGGCCCCACCATATAGTTCATTTGCACAGTATCGCCCGGCGTCAGCCATGGCATCGGACGCTCCAGGTGTATGTGTATCATCTTGGGGGCAATGTCCATGCAAGTAGTTGTTCCCAGGTTCCACGTGGCTACATTGCCCACAACCGACAAAGGCGGAGGAATGGAAGAAGCGAAGCCATAGTTAGAACCAAAATCTAACGACATGACAGGAGAAACCGGGGTATTATGAAAATTGTCAACGTTGATATCAAGAAGCGCGGTATGTCTTCCGCAGCGTGTAGTTATAAGTTGGTATAGGTCGAAATAGCTCGACGAGGCGCCTGTAAAGCCAAAATACTTAGCCCCATAAGTATTGGCATAAGCCGTAATAGTGTCATATATCACACCTGTAGAGGGGCAGGTCAGCATTACACCTGCGGGCTTAGACACTATCCTAAACGAATACACAGTGCCGGCAGGTCCATATGCCTTGTAATACAGCCCGCTGGTTGCCGGCAATGTATCAATTGCAATACCGTTGGAATCTACGCCAATAGTAAATGGCTGGTGCAACAACCAATCACCTGCATCATACAAGCAATTGCCGTTATTGTCGTTAAACAGTTTTATCGGCAATGTGCGGCAGTAATTATACTGGTAAGCGTATCGAGTAGAATCAATGAGCGCAGTACCGTTGTACAACCATTGCTTAATTGTGTAGGTACCCGGGTATGTATAAGGATGAGTGATGTGTACTGAAGGACTGCTGGCAAAGGAGGCGGAACCGGACGTACCATCGCCAAATGCTGTAATTAGATTATGAGTGGCACTGGTACCGCATATTTCAAGGGAAAGTTCAGGGCCATAACATGCAGTATCAGGCACATTGGTGATAACGTGGCTGACAATGCCGGCCGATCCGGTGCTTGTATACATTGTGGTGCATCCATATGTTGTAAAAGTAAAAAAAGCCAACCCGGCAGATATGCCTGTTATCACACCGGCTGTTGTAATAGTGGCAATTGTCGGCGTTGACGATGCCCAATAACCGGGGCCAGAATAAATAGGTGTCGCCGACGTGGTCTCACCCACGCAAAAGGTAGGTGGTACGTACATTGGCACCGAAGTATTGACCGACACCACGGTTTTTGCAGCACAACCGGTAGGCATTATATACCGTATAGTATCTACTCCGGGCGGCCCCCAGGTAGGCGCATGATACAATACCCCTGTCGCTGATATAGAATCATTGGCAAGGCTGTCACACGTCCACATACCGCCCGTAACAGTTGTGTTGAAGGTATCTGTAACCATGGTGTAACAGAAAAGCGGCGACCCCCATATATATGGCGTGGGATTAATGGTAGCAGATTGTGTCACACTCTCACTACCCACCGTATATGTGATGGTAATAGTCATTGTGCTGCTTCCGCCCGATACGGCTGCATACAGCACACCGGCAGTACTGATAGTCGTAGAGCTGGTCCCGCCGGTGACACTCCATGTACCCCCTGTGGTCGCATTGGTGTAAGTAGTATACGAGCCGCCACAAACTGTAGATGGCCCCGATATGGGGGCAAGGGTGGCATAAGAAACGCATGAAAACAAAATAGCAATTGTGCAGAATAAGAAACTTTTCATTTGGTTTATTTTAGGTTTTGGTTTAAAGTAGTGGTTTTATAGAAGTGCTATTATATCCAAAAGGTTAGGTCAAGATAACAATATTTTATCTAGTTTGCTAGTATAGCTCACCACTTTTTTGTACAAATAACTTACAACCAACAATTTATAAAAATCGGCTGTAGCAGTTCCCACTATTAGTACCTTTGCTATATGAAGCGGGTAATTATCACAGGCGCCACCGGTATGATAGGGGGCATTATCCTCAGAGAGTGCCTTCACTCCTCCGAAATAGGGCATGTAACCTCTATTGTGAGAAAGCACTCCGGCAGGCAACATCCGAAACTGACAGAAGTGGTACACAAAGACTTTCTCGACTACACGGCCATACAAGAGCACTTCAAAAACCAGGATATCGCCTACTTCTGCATAGGGGTATATACTGGCCAGTTTCCCGACAGCGAATTCAAAACGATTACAGTCGATTATACCAAAGTATTTGCCGATGCACTACACCAAAGCAGCCCTAATGCCACCTTCTGTTTCCTGAGCGGCGATGGTGCCGACCTGAATGAAAAAAGCAGGATGTCTTTCGCCCGTTACAAAGGCATGGCGGAGAACTACCTCATCAACAAAAAATTCGGGCAGCTCTACTCCTTCCGTCCCGGCTATATATACCCGGTAGAAAAGCGCGCCGAGCCCAACTTCAGCTACCGTGCCATGAGACGTTTATACCCTGTACTAAAAACCATCTTCCCAAATGGTGTTATTACATCAGAAGAATTGGGGCAGGCTATGTTCAAAACGGGCATACACGGTGCCCCGCAAACAATAATAGAGAATAAGGAAATAAAGCTGCTCTAACCCTTATCCATCCGCGCTTTTGCTTCAACACACCACAGCAGCTCTTTTATAAAATTCGCCGCGCGTTTATCCGTACCGGCCTTGTCAGTTGGCACACCATTTTCATCAAATGCCTCCGGCGCTTTCGGCACGGGAAACATGGCAGGCACCGTCCACGCCCTTATCTTCCAAAGCGAAAACTGTATGGAAGTAATAACCTGTGTGCCACCAAACGACCCGTCCGACACCGTAGAAATAGCTATCGGCTTGCGGTGCCATTCGTTATAAAGCAAATCGACCGCGTTTTTCAATGCGGGAGGATAGCCCCCATTATATTCGGGCGTAACGATGATTACCCCATCAGTATCTGTTATCTTCTTCGCAAACTCCAGCACATTGGCGGGCGGCGTGGTGGGCATAAAGCGCAACCGCTCCTCGAAAATGGGAAAGTTATACTCCTTCAAATCCAGTATTTCCGCTGTCGCCAGCTTGTTTTCTTCCAGGTAGTTTTTAAAATACAGTGCTACCCTATGGCTGTTCCTGCCTATCCTGATGCTCGATGATATAATAGAAATGTGTGGCATGGCTGTGTGATGCTTTTTAATCTTACCCAAATATACCACTTCTGCCGCTCGTAAACCGATTCACCAAATTACATCAAAAAAGGGGCGCTACTGTTGTAGCGCCCCTTCGGTATAAGTATGTAATGCTATTACATAATCATAATTACTTCCGGCTCGCTTATCACGCCGCCTTCTGCCATCCGCGCTTTCAGCTCGGGGTCTTGCATCATAGCTTGTATGCCCGCCGGGTCCTCTACATGCCATACCAGGTATACGTTGCCCGGGTCGCCTGCTTTTTCGCCTACTGCTATTTCCCTCATGCCTGCGCCGGCCCTTCTTGCACTGTCCTGGTCATACAGGGGCTTCCATGTCGCATAATCTTTTACTCGGTGGTTTACTATTAATGTTGCCATTAGGGGTAATTTTTTTAGTGAGCGGGCAAAATACACCACGATAGACTATTTGGCCCCGCACTCGTTGTTATTCTTGCGTTATTGTATCTTTAGGTTGCGTTTTAAAACATTGCGTTTCATGAGAAAACCTGTCGCTCTCCTGCTGCTATCCCTGCTTCCCGCTATTTGCCACGCGCAAAAAGACTATTGCAAAAAAATAAAGAAAACCACCGATAACGGACATACCACCTACAAAAGCCCGGAACTAAAAACCATATCGGTCATTAAGCAGCTGAAGGAAAAACCGGCGTTTGCATTGTACATTCATTTCAAGGACACCCGCCAGCATTTCGAAACTTTTGGCGCGCAAGTAACTTTTGAAGATGGCACTACCCTGAAAGATGAAAACGTAAAAGTGCGTTGCACGCAGGAAATGTCGTCCATCACAGGCAGCTCGGCTTCCAGCGCTGCGGGTGAATACCTGGTGCAAGGTTTTTTCAGCATTACTGACGACAACCTCCCAAAGTTTACCACTAAGAAGATAACGGGCGTTCAGCTACATACCGCCGCCATGCCCATTACCCATAAAGACGCCACCGCTATCATGAATTATGTGATTTGCATGTATGATTTACAATAAATTCCAGATTTTCGCGTTTTAACTAACGGTTAATGTGAAAAAGAGCATTGAGGGGGTTATTCATTTATTCAACTCACCACAAAAATCTCTCTTATGCGTACCCCAACCATCCTGCTGCTTGCAGCTATCTTTTTTCTTGGTAGTTGCGATAGCCCAAAGGGCTCCATATACCAAATGCTCGTCGATATAGACACCAATGCCACCAATCTGAATAACAACTTACGCGAACTTGATGTGCCATCGCAGACATTCCTTGCCCCTGGCGACCAGGTTTCGCTCATTCGAGGTAGAAAAGGCACAGCCATATTGGTATCTCCCGGCGACCTCGAAACATTAGACGGGCAAGCGCCGCCCGCAGAAATACTGGTGGAACTGAAAGAGTTGACCACACAAGCAGAACTGGCAAAGGCCGACGCACAAACCATGTCGAATGGGCGCCTGCTAGTCTCGGGCGGGGCATATTACATCAATATGGTATCGGACGGCAAACAACTCAAGCTGAAAAAAGACAAAACGCTGAAAGTAGCATTCCCAAAGTTCACCGACAGTGCTATGCTTCTGTACTACGGCAATAATGACAGCGGTATCATGAACTGGCTACCAACAAATGTGCCACTTAACTCGAAAGAAGGTTATAGCGTTGATGGAAAAGACACCACTACGGATAAGTCGATTATGGTGTATGACCCAAGGACGGTGCGGCTCATGGGCTACGTGGGCACAGACAGCACCTATAAGAGGGACACCGCTACGCTTAATGCTATGCGAAAAGTGGTAAAAGACTCTATAGCCGCAGCCCGTATCAGGGAGTATTTCCAAAGGCGTTTTAATGATTCTGTAAACTGGGCAAAGCGAAAACCGTTTGTCGAGGCATCCACACGGTTAGACCGGCAATTATACGATATTGTCAATATCAGCCAATTGGGATTTGTCAATGTTGACAAACTGGACAGAACCGCGGCACGTACAAACATCACTTACACTGTTGACCCCAAAGACAGCGTTACTTATGCTAAGATTTATCTCATCTACGTTGATATAAACAGCGTAGTTACCACCACCTTCTTTAACGGAGAAGATTATAAAAAGAAGAATGGCACAAGGGACTTTAATGACATACCCATTGGCTACAAAGCACGGCTACTGGCAGTAACCAGTAAAAACAATGAACTCTATGCCTGCAAAATGGACCTGACAATCGTCAAAGATCAGCACACCCTCATTCGCTGGAAGAAAGTATCTAAGCAGGAACTAAACGACTATTTTGATGTAAATAATAATTGGGGCCAGTAACCCAAGGATACAAATCATAAAGAAAGGGCGCAGTTGCAAATGCAATACGCCCTTTTTCACTATTCAAAAAACCATCTTTATCGCAGCAGTAACGTCGAGCCACCCTTTGTCCGCTCTGTACCGGCATTGTCAGAATAGGTTACTGCCCACATATAAGTGCCCATGTCTTGTTTGTTGCCCTTGTAGGTGCCATCCCAGCCGGGGGCTGTGGTGTTAGATTCATACATTAAATTCCCCCAGCGGTTATAAACACGGAAGCTCTTCAGTGTACTACTGTGCACGGCCATCGGCATAAGCACATCATTGTTCCCATCCCCATTCGGAGTGAAAGCAGTAGGCACCGTAAAGTCCGAATGCTCCAGCACAGTGATTGTTATTGTATCAGTACCATTACAGCCATCGTCGCTTGCTGCGCTCAGCACATACGTATATACGCCCGGCTTTGTAAAGTAGCCAACTGGATCTTCAATATAGGGGTTACTAAGGAAATCAGCAGGCAACCATAAGTAGCGCGCGCCACCCGTGCCGTGAAATTGTATTTTCTCACCCACTAGCACCGTTTGGTTTATGCCTGCTTTTACATTTAGGGTGTTTGCCAGGGCCCCGCAATCAGTTACTATACACTGAAACTCCCTTCTTATTTCATTTATCACTACACCGCCGCGCCACTCCTTGCACAATACTGCTACCAGGTATCGCCCTATCTTATTCGGGGTAATGGTAAGCTCTCCAGTAATAACATTCAGGTGCATTGCAGGGTACCCTACCATCGGCGCTTGTGCCGTGTATGGTGGAAAATACCCCATGGGAGTATAGGGTGGCGGATCAGAGACTTTCGGTTTTATATCCAGCCCGCTCGCACCGGCATAGGCTGTAGTTAATTCATATGTCAGTGAGTCGCCATCAGCATCAATGGCGGCTTGGTTGAATGTGGTGTACTGGTTCAGGCAAATAGTAGCTGGCGGATATTCAGTAAATGCGGCACTACTGTTGTGTATTGTAGATGCTGGTATGGTGCAATAGAAAGTAATGCCCTCATCGCCCGGGTTTAGTACATTTACTATGCTGGAATTACGGCAGCAGCGTTGGTTCACTACAATATAACCCACGCTGCTGGCGGGCAAATAATAGGTTCTTACAAAGCGCTTCCGAAGCAGGCAATGTGCCCCAACAACATCGGCCGGTACGGTGCCACACGGAGTCGCTATCTCGGCAGGAGGTATGGATATAGCACCCCCGCTCCCCGGCGTAGCGTCATAATAGACATTGGTATCCACGGAAAAAGGGGTTGTAGTTCCCACTTCATACACAGTGAAAAAAGCAGGGTTATCCTGGGCTATGGCATCCGGCACTCCCGTCAGGCAGTCCTGGTAGATATCCAGCGTCACACGGTATATTTGCCGTGGCTGTCCCATGATGGTGGTATCACCCATATAGCGGTAGGTAAACCCACCGCCCACTATATGCGAAGCAAAAGCCGGTCCGCAGCCCATACAGGCAAAGAGCAAAATAAGTTTGATAGAGGTGCGCATAATAGGTATGGTTTCACTGTATAACGCAAAAATTAAAATATTCGTATGGCCGCGCAGCCTTATTTTTCTATCTCATACAACACACAATCCCTCAACCGTTTATCATCCATCAACAAGGGATGCACAAATTCCATCACCCTCCTCATCCCTGCCTTTACCATTACCCGCTGCGACCTCGCATTTACCAATGGGGCGGTGGCATATATCCGTGTAAACTCCAGATTATCAAAAGCATACTTCATGCACCGCATTGCCCCCTCGGTAGCATAGCCGTTGCCCCACGCCTCTTTGCATAGCCGCCAACCTATATCTACACAGGGGGTAAATGGCGCCTCATATGTTTGCTCCATCATGCCTATGAAGCCAATAAATACACCCGTTTCCAGCACATTTACCGCATAGTAGCAAAACCCGTTATCTGCATACTGCTGCCTCATCTTGTCAACGAAAGACGCTGTTTCCGTATAGCTTTTTGTGCCCGGAAAAAACTCCATCACCGTGGCATCGGCATTTATAGCCGCCATCAGGGCAATATCAACATCTGCCCACTCCCTGAAACCCAGCCTTTCCGATTTGAATAGGTACTGTCCGCCTGCTATTTTGCATTATTGGAATTTTATTACTTTTATGAATCTTAAAACAAATCTAAGTCTTTACACTTTTTTTTCATCCCCAAAAACACACATTTATGAGCACAACACAAGATCCACCATCCCCGGTGGATATCAACCTGGCACAAGACGAAACAAAAGCATGGCGCCAATTCAGCCTTGAATTCCTCAGGGCAAACACACCCGGCAATATGGTAAATGGCTACTACATTCCAATAGCCGACATCAATGCGGTAATAGCTGCAGCACAGAGTGTGGGAACAACGGCATCAGCAGTTCGCGCCTACTTTGCATTGCGTACCAGCGGCGATAGTGCCCAGGCAAACCTTCACATGTATATAGTGGCTGTAGATGATGCCACCGGAGATGACATAATACAAAACCAGGCCGGCGATAGCCTAATATATGATACTACGATTCCTTGCCCTACAATGTGTGGTACTGGTAACGTGTTAAACGGTGGGGTAAACCAGTAGGCAGCATGCAACTGTTTCCTAGAGCATCTTATTTGTATGTGGGGATAATAGTACCTGCGTGTATTATTATCCCCATTATTCCCGCAATAATTCGTTATCGAGCGTTATCAAACGAATTGAAGTGTATAGCGTGGTACCTATTTGTAGCAGCATTTACAAGTATCATCAATACCATGTTGAGCAGGAATAATATTAACAACATGCCGGTAATGCACTTTTATACCATGCTTGAATTTTCCATACTGGCACTATTCTACAAACAGCTGTTACAAGGCATCAGCAAATTCATTAGCGCCCTTATACCCTTCTTCATTCTGTTGTGCATTGCGAATGTCATATTCTTTCAGAACATTCTTACTTTCAACACTTACACCAAATCTGTCGAAGCTATACTCATCATTTTCTTTTCAATAGCCTATTTCAAAAATATGCTTGATGCTACAGGATCAGAGATAAAATGGGCAGGCCCTTTGGTTTACATCAACTCGGGGCTTTTGTTCTATTTCTCAGGTTCATTTATCCTATTTGTCATTCAGAATATTCTGATTCAGAATAAGGACCTAGTCAGCATCATGTGGAGTATACACGCTACTATTCTACTACTGCTATACATCCTTATCGCCGTCGCACTATGGAAGCACAAAAAATAAGTGATAACCTCGTTTACCTGGTGCTCATAGGCACTATAGGAGGGCTGGTGTTGGCATCATCGGTTGTACTGTTTTATATACGCTACCAGCGCAGGTTTATCAGGCAGCAGGCGGACTTGCAAAAAGCAGAACTCGAGCACAAACAACAACTGCTCCACTCTATCATCCAATCACAGGAAGAAGAGCGTATCCGCATCAGCAAGGATTTGCACGACCATGTCGGCAGCTCCTTGTCAGGGTTGCGTTTCCTTGTCTCACGCATCACCGGCGCCGATGCCGATACCGTAAAAACCATAGCCACCGACACAAAGGCAAACATAGACCGCATTATAGAAGACGTGCGCAATATATCGCACAGCCTCTCACCCGCGGGGCTGGAGCTATGGGGCTTTCATGAAGCGCTGGAAGAATATTGCGACAAAACCGCCCGGGCATCCGGCATAGAAATACAAGTAGCTGACAAAACCGGCAATGCGCTGAAGCAACTTTCTTTCGATGTTGCATTATCTTTGTTCAGGGTAATACAGGAACTCATCAACAACACTATAAAACATGCGGCAGCGCAACATGTGTCTATTACCATCACCCCCGAACCCGGCGCTATACTCATCACCTATAAAGACGATGGCAAGGGAATAGACCTTAGCAATGGCAAGAAACAAGGCATAGGCATGTACAATATAGAAAGCAGGCTCAGCATGATACATACTACTTACAGCGTTGCTTCCGCCATTGGCAAGGGTTATACCTTCATTGCGAAAATACCGGCCACACTCCTTGATAAAACAACGCAAAATGGATAAGATAAAAATAGCCATAGTAGAAGACCAGCGGCTTTTCAGGGATGGGTTGCAATCGCTGCTGAAGGAAACGGATGGTATGGACGTACTTTCAGTAGCCGACAATGGCAAGCACTTCCTGGAGCAACTGGATGGAGGCATCGAACTGCCCGATGTGGCCCTGGTGGATATGAACATGCCCGAAATGAACGGCTTTGAGCTCACCGAAATACTACTGAAGAAATACCCCAACATGCGCATCATCATCCTCACCGTTCACAACCAGGAACGCTACATAGTGAAGATGATAGAAGCGGGCGTAGCGGGCTACCTCGTAAAAAACTGCGACATAGAAGAAGTGCGGCAGGCAATAAGGACCGCCCACAAAACGGGCTTCTACTTTAACGATGCCACCATGCAAGCGATGCGCAATGGCTACAAGATGAAGAATAAAGAAGTGCGCTCATTTGCCAACATTCCTGTAGAGCTCACCGAACGTGAATTGGAAGTGCTGCGCCTCATTTGCAAAGAATATACCAATACCGAAATAGGGGAGCATTTGAACATCAGCCCCCGCACTGTAGACGGTCACCGTAACAACCTGCTGGCAAAAGCAGGCTGCCGCAACACGGCGGGCCTCGTGCTCTTTGCCGTAAACAACAACCTCTACGACCCCGCAATCTGACAACAGCAGGTGTTTTTACCTGTATGCATACCGCAGAAAAACCTGATTTTGAAATTGGGCTTTTTTGCGCTGTATTCTGCCCGTGCCATGCCGTTGCTTTGCACTATAAATAACCACAAGATATTCAGGCCCCTTCCCCCACCTGGAACGAAAAATAAGGGCGCCGCGCAAAGGCGCCCTTATCTTAAAAAAACAACACATGGGAACACTCAACAATTCGCTTTGGAGCGTATGTGCCAGCGGTCTCGAAAACAGCACCGACACGGTAAAGTTTGCCACAGGCGGCAAGGCCGTGATCTTGTTTCCCGACGGCAATGCCACAAAAGGCTGCTGGGCCGAAACTCATGATGGCTATTTTATTCTCCAATCTCACTGTTCACCCAAAAATCAAGATGACAACCTTACTTACATCGGCGTATTCGGCGAAGACATGGCAACCGGCTATGTCTGTGGTACCAATAGCATGTGCTGCGGCTTTACGATGAAAAAAGAACAATAGCGCACACATAGCGCTGCGGCACTTAAAGAGCGGCTATGTGGCCGCTCTTCTTTTTTGCATACCCTTACCATTTCTCGGAATGTTACAAGACGCGGCTGGCAACTTGTAACAATGCCTGTAAATAATGTATGGAATTTTATAACGCAATTTTTATTGTCATCTAAACCATATATACTATGCGCCACACAACTGCATTATTATGCACACTCGCGTTGCTCATGTCAGCATCAGCAAGTGCCCAAAAGCTCCTAGTTACCAGCAAGTCATTTAAACCTAATGGGCCCATCCCGCGAAAATTCACCTGCGAAGGCCGGGGCATAAGTCCACCCCTGAAGGTAGAGAACATTCCTGCTGGCACAAAAACCCTTGCTATTACCCTGCACGACCCTGATGCACCACTTGATGGCGGGTTTACACACTGGGTGATTTGGAACATAAACGGCGAGAAGAAAAAAATTAAGAGAAATTTCAAACGTGGCGATATGGGGCCCAATACCCTTGGCCAGCATAGCTACAAGGGTATGTGCCCACCGCTAGGCATTCACCACTACCACTTCAAAGTATATGCCCTTGACACAAGGCTGGATATTGATAGGAACTCCTACAAAGAAATGCTGGAAAAGAAAATGCAGGGGCACATACTTGCCGAAGGTGAACTCGTAGGTGTATACAAGAAAAAGAAACTGGAACCAACCGGCGGCGCTGCCCCACCGCCCGAAAAAAAATAGTGCATCACTGTTGTAGGAATGATACAATCTTTCACACAAAATCTATAATAAGCAATACGGATAGCGTTTCGAACTTTGTAGTAGCAATAACACGTTCATTCATTTCCTGGCCTTTTAAAATCATATTTTATGCGGTACATAGCACTTATAGTAATGTGGGCAATAAGCACACTTACCTCTTTCTCGCAAAACAAAACATTAGTTGTTACCAGTCCCAGCTTCAAAGCAAGCGGCACAATACCTACCCGTTACTCCTGCGACGGCAGGGAATCCAGCCCGCCACTGCATATAGAAAACATACCTGCAGGCGCACAATCGTTGGCTATTACGCTAGTTGACCTTGATGCACCATACGAGGGTGGCTTTACGCACTGGGTGGTGTGGAATGTGGATGTGATGAATGACATCCCTGAAAATTATACTGGTGGCACAAAGGGCTACAACACTATGGCAAATCACAAGTACACCGGCATATGCCCTTCCGGGCCGCACCGCTTCCAGTTCAATGTACATGCATTGGACTCAAAGCTAAAGCTGGACATGAACATAGATAAAGTAACGCTCGAAGAAAGGATACGTGGGCATGTATTGGCAGAGGGCACTCTGATTGGCATGTATGAGCGCAAATGGGACTTCAGTCAAAACAAGTACATGGTAGATGAAAAGATGAACAGGTAAGCAGATTCCCACCAGTGTGTTGGGAATAATATTACCTTTCAAAAGGGGTTGTTCAGCAACCCCTTTTTATTTTTCGTTTTTTCACTGATAATTGTAGCTTTACGCAAACAACACATTGTCATACACGCACTTTGCGCATGCATCGTGAAAAAAGAATACTCATGGGAAAAATACTAACAGGCTTAATTATTGGCATCCTCATAGGCGGCGGGGCGGTGTATTTTATGCTGCCTGATATTAAAAAGGCCGCCTACGATAGCGGCTACGAAACCGGCATGAAAGAGGGTGTCGCCAAAGGCACTGCCGAAGGCATAGCCGCGGGCAAGGGGCTGGTGCTGGCAGAGCAAAAACATGAACATGATAGCGCAATAGCTGCAGAACAAAAGCAGGCAGAGAAGCAAAAAGCAGCGCAGAAATACAAAAAACCCGAACCCACACAAAACTGGCGTGTAGAGGGTGGACGTATTGCAGAGCCGCTGAAATAGCCGCTATCAATGCCATAATGTGCCGGCCAGCCCGAAAACGGTGCCGAGCCACAACACAAATACATACAGTAGTATACCTAGCATAGCTGTCACTATCCTTTTGCCGCCGGTGAATCCCGGGCTGTTGATGACGTGATATGCCGCTCCACCCATGGAGCCTGCTATGGGCGTCACTATTAGCGGCCTCACCATCCAATACGCTCCCCATTCGGGCCGTGGGTGGTGTACCCCCGACAAGAAAAGCGAAATCATCACCAGCGCGAAGCCCGCGCCTGCCAGCATTCTTTTCCCCAACAAAGCCGTAAATATGCGTTTACAATGTCATTTCTGTGTGTCACACCTGTTTGTTTGGTTGTTAAAAAGCACTTTGAAATACAAAGCTATCATATTTTCTTTTAATTGCAAAGTGGATCTTTGCCCCAGTTATAACATTTTAACATGTAAGCGTCTTCGTAATTTTGTAGTATGCAAAAGCGCAGCTATTATGTCATCAATGGTATAACAGTTTACCGCATGGCGGCAAGTGTTGTCCTATTGCTATGCATTATCCTTGGCCTGCCCGTCATTTTCAAGTGGCTGCTCGCAGTCAGCTTTTTTACAGATGCCATAGATGGCTACCTTGCCCGTAAGTACAAAGTAGCCAGCACCTTTGGTGCAAAAATTGATTCCATCGGCGACGACCTAACCATACTCATGGCAGTAATAGGTGTGATAGTGATGAAGGGTGCGTTCATTAAAGAACATTACTTACTCATTGGCACAATGGTAGTGTTATATGTCGCTCAAACCGTCATGGCGTTCATCCGCTATGGCAAAATCAGCAGTTTCCATACATACCTCGCAAAGATAGCTGCAGTGTTGCAGGGCTCTTTCCTCATACTCATATTCTTTCTTGCCACACCACCCCTTTACCTCTTTTACGCCGCCGCTGCGCTTACTATATTGGATGTAATAGAAGAAACAATACTGGTGCTACTACTGCCAAAATGGGAAACTAATGTGAAGGGCCTGTATTGGGTGTTGAAGAGAAGAAAAGGCACTTCTGCAAAATAAGGCTACAGAAACATTTAGATAAACCACCTATCTTACGTACATTGTATGTAACAATAAAATCACGCCTTATGAAAAACCTGAAAAACACCCTGCTGATTACATTATTTGTTGCCTGCTTTGGTAATGCCGGCGCGCAAACCGAGGCCACATGGTACACCAGCATGGGTAGCTTCAAAACCGTGCTTAGGGATACGCTTACCCCAATAGCCGTAGACAGCTTTATAGCGCGTGTATCAGAAAAGTTTTATGATGGTTTGATATTTCATCGTGTTATCAACAACTTTATGATACAGGGCGGCGACCCGCTCGGCACCGGCATGGGCGGACCCGGCTATACTTTCCCGGATGAATTTCATCCTACGCTGAAGAATATTCCCGGCGCGCTCGCAATGGCCAATTCAGGGCCTAATACAAATGGCTCACAATTTTTTATCAATCTCGTTACCAATAACCACCTGAGCAATGTCCATACTGTTTTTGGTATGACGACCGTTGGCTTCACCGTTGTGCAAAGCATCGGCGCGGTGCCCACAAATACCAGTAACAAGCCGTTAACTGATGTAGTGATCGACAGCATAAGAATAACACACCTCTACACCACCACCATTGCAAATATTGGCAAGACTGCTGCAGCGTCCATATATCCCAACCCCTGTCGTGGACAGCTACACATTGCCCTTCCTGACATTTCCACCAAGGTGGAAGTCATAAATATGCTTGGCCAAACCGTGTATCACACGAGTACGAGGGGTCCACTCCAAATAGATGTTCGCGAACTGCCCCCCGGCCTTTACGTTGCACGTTTGTCTAATGAAAACGGAGTGTCTGATAGCAGGGTGATCGTTCAATAATACTTCTCTTCAGTACCATTAATATTTCCGTCATTCTTTTACGGTCGCTCCTGCTTGGGCTACTATGGCCATGCCTTATGCGTTCATTTCGCCGGCAAAACAACAGGTGAGAACTATACAACGAATAGCCTTTTCGATGTATCAATCCGGCTACGGTGTTGCGCTACCTTAGCCTACACAAAAATTATCAGCCATGAGTCAGAACGAAAAAACAGCCGAAATATTGAACGACCTCATCACAATCAACAACGATAGGATAGAAGGCTATTCCAAAGCCATAGATGAGGCAAAAGATGAGGACAACGATTTGAAAGAACTCTTTCAAAAAATGAAGACCGAAAGCGTTGGCTATAAGCAAGAGTTAGCCGACATTGTAGGGCAACTGGGCGAAGACAAAGCAGAAGGCACACGCATGGATGGAAAAATCTACCGTGCTTGGATGGACGTCAAAGCTACATTCTCCGGCAATAGCCGCAAATCAGTTTTAGAAAACTGCGAATTCGGTGAAGATGCAGCACAAAAGGCATATAAATCTGCCCTTGCCGATAACGATTTAAACGGTGAAGCGCGCCAACTGGTAACATCACAACAAGCCAAGCTAAAAGCTTCTCACGATAAAATAAGGCAAATGCGCGACAGTGCTAAATAACAGGCTGCTCATTTAATAATTAAGGGAGTGGCCAAGTATGGAGCCGCTCCCTTTATTTTATAGCTAAAGAACCATTACTTTATCAACGTCACATCTCCCTTCAGCACGCGTCGAGTACCATCCGGCAAACCTAAAATGGCCATATAGAAGTAGGTTCCCTGGTCGCAAGGTATACCCTTATAGGTGCCATCCCAGCCCGCATCCATCGATGTGCCGTTATAATATACACGCTCGCCATAGCGGTTGTAAACTGCCAACTCCACCAACTTTTGGATTCCTGTTATTCTGATGCGGAATATGTCATTCCTTCCATCGCCATTCGGAGTAAAGCCGGTAGGGACAAACTCGCTCATGTCGTCCTCTACAATTACGGTCACTATTGCGGTATCGTTGCATACCATGTTGGTAGTGCCTACTACAGTATAGGTAGTTGTAACGGTGGGTGCAGCTATTGGGTTATTGATATTAGGATTGTTGAGGCTGCCGTCATTAGGCGACCACACATATAGCACCGCGCCAAGCGCATTTAGCTGCACGCTGCCACCCAACTGAATAACCTGCGTAGCGGAAACATCAGTAAGCAAACTATACGGCATCACATCGACCGATACTATTGCCGTTACAAAGCTGCAAGGCGTAGTGTAGGTCACGGTAGCGGTACCTCTTGAAACTCCCCGCACAACACCCTTGGGTGTAATGGTAGCGACCGTCTCGGGAGATATACTCCATGTTCCACCTTTTACGGAGTTGCCCAGCTCCAACGATTTGCCAAGGCATATCATTGCATTTCCTACAATGGGGCCCGGTGGCATTGTTACTGTAACAATAGTTGTAACTGAACCACAAGACGCAGTGTAGGTAACAATGGCTGTACCAAATTTGATTGCTGTCACTTCTCCAGTTGCAGTGATTGTAGCTATCGCCGCAGGCGCTATGCTCCAGGTTCCACCCGGTGTTGCATTTGCCAGTGTCATGGTATTGCCGGGGCATAATGGCACATTACCTGTTATGGGCCCCGGTGTAGGTGTCACCGTTACTACTACATTCAATGGCCCGCATATTGTTGTATAAGTCACGGTAGCTGTGCCCCCGGAAATGCCCGTCACAGTTCCCGTCGGAGAAATGGTCGCTACCGTTGCCGGTGCTATGCTCCACGTGCCACCCGCAGTTGCATTACTCAGCGTCAGTGTACTGCCGCTGCATATGGGCGCATTTCCCGTAATAGGGTCTGGTGCGGTAGAAAGAGTAATGGTCATAGAGCCCGACAACGTTGCGCACGGTTTTCCACCCATCGATGCTATTGTGTAGGTTGTCGTCACCGAAGGGAGCACTTTACCGGTACCCGTTCCGTTTCCGCTTTCCAGCACAGTGGGATCCGAAGCTTGGAATTCACGTGACTTGAAGTCG
>JADMIO010814485.1_pt1 | contig 70058 bp, 64 predicted proteins | sample 8958161 | NCBI WGS metagenome assembly JADMIO01 (sample SAMN16585339, study PRJNA669376) | soil metagenome | isolation source: Crop rotation soil | place: USA: Cullars Rotation, Alabama | collected 2011 | reverse complement strand
GCCGCGACTTCAAGTCACGTGAATTCCAAGCTTCGGATCCCACTGTGCTGGAAAGAGCGCTGCCATCACTCGAGGTTCTTGACGTCGCGCGCGAATGCCGTTTTATCGGGCGCATGGATTTGATTCCCAGAGTGTTTGTCGTTGTCGTTGCATCCTGGATGTTGGGGTTAAACTTATCCGCGGCAGAACCAACCGAGCCGCGGGCGGCGCGTTCGGTCCATTTGGGTTGGCCCGCTCCGGACGCAGAAATCTTCTGCATAAGCATGATCGTGGATCGTTCCGTTCCCGGCAGTTACTTTATGGCTTGCGGATGGAATACCGGCTATTTCGGAATTCAGGAACTCGCGAACGGCAAAAAGGTCATTCTTTTTTCGGTTTGGGATCGGACAAAAGGGGACAACCCGAACCAGGTTATAACCGAGGAGCGGGTTGAGTGTCTTTTTAATGATCCGGAAGTGCGCATCCGCCGTTTCGGAGGCGAAGGCACCGGTGGCCAATGCATGGGCGACTTTGCCTGGCGCGTCGGAGAAACGAATCGATTTCTCGTGCGCGCGAGTGTCGAAGGGATGAAGACGGCCTACACAGGTTTTGTCTTTCAGAATGAAAAATGGCGCAAGCTCGTGACCTTTCGGACGCAGACCGGCGGCCAACCCCTGAAAGGACTTTACTCGTTTGTCGAGGATTTCCGCCGGGATTTTAAAAGCGCCCAGGAAACTAGACAAGCAAGGTTCAGCGATGGCTGGGTCAAAAGCGTCTCCGGTGATTGGGTGGCGTTGGCGAAAGCGCGATTTACCGCATCCGGCGCCGAATGGGAAGCGCACGATTCGATCAATGCCGGCCTTAACGGTAATGACGTTTATCTGCAAACCGGCGGCGACACTCGAAACACGCTGCCACTCCGTTCCGTTATTGAGCGAAACGTCCTCGCCGTCCCGTTGCCAGATTTCAAGTAACTCCAAATTCCGAGAGCGCGGACAGCGTCATCGCCGCGAGTGGCCTGTCCCATGTCACGCGATGGACGGCCTCGAGAACTGCTGATACAACATTCGTCATGAAGAGGTTGATTTCTTTTCGTTTGCTGAAGTTCTGTTTCTGCGTGAGCACTATCGCGCAAGCAGCCGATTGGCCGCAGTGGCGCGGACCTCTCGCGACCGGCGTTGCGCCCGATGGAAATCCTCCTCTGAAGTGGAGCGAGACGGAAAATCTTAAATGGAAGGTCAACATTCCCGGCGAAGGACATGCAACGCCAATCGTCACCGGAGACAAAGTGATCGTTTTGGCCGCCATTCCCGCCATGAAAAAAGCGGAAGCCTTGCGCTTGGAGGAGCGACGCGCCGCCGCGACACCGCAAACTTTTTTCGGCCAGGCGCAACCGCGACCGCGCGATAGCGAACGGCCAGGCGGCGGACCTCGCGGCAGGGGCGGGCCAGGTGGGTTTGGTGGATCGGGCGGGCCTGGCGGGCAAAAACCATCCGAAGCTTTTCAATTCGTGGTAATTTGCCTAGATCGTAACAATGGCCACACTCTTTGGCAGCAAACGGCGCGCGAAGAAATTCCGCACGAAGGCCACCATCCCACCGGAACTTATGCCTCGCCTTCACCTGTCACGGACGGCGAACTCGTGATCGCTTCGTTCGGTTCGCGCGGCCTGTACTGTTATGACCTTCAAGGCAAGCTCCAGTGGAACCAGGATTTGGGAGATATGCAGATCAAGATGGGTTTCGGAGAAGGGAGTTCGCCTGCGCTTTATAAAGAGTCGGTGATCGTCAATTGGGACGCGGAGAACGGCTCATTTGTTACCGCGCTTGATAAACGAACCGGCAAAACGATTTGGAAACAAGCGCGAGACGAGCAAAGCAGTTGGGCCACGCCTTTGGTCATCGAGCACGATGGCAAAGCCGAGGTAGTCACCTGCGCGACCAGCAAGATTCGCAGCTATGACGTGGCGACCGGCAAGCTTTTGTGGGAATGCGGCGGCTTGACCCCAAACGCAATCCCGACGCCTGTGCCCGGCAATGGCGTGGTCTATTGCACGAGTGGTTTTCGCGGCAACGCCCTGCTGGCCATTCAATTGGGACATACCGGAGATCTCACCGATACCGGGGCAATATTGTGGAAACATAACCGCGGAACGCCCTACGTCCCGTCGCCGTTGCTTTACGGAGACCGGCTCTACTTTTTCTCGAACAACAACGGCATTCTTTCGTGTTTCGACTCGAAATCTGGCAAGCCGCTTTTTGATTCCGAAAGGATCGATGGGCTGCAGGGTGTCTATGCTTCGCCGGTTGGCGGGGGCGGGCGTGTCTATCTCGTCGGACGTGAAGGATCGACCGTAGTCATCAAAGATTCGGGCAAATTGGAAGTGCTCGCCATGAATCAACTTGCGGAAAAATTCGACGCCTCTCCTGCTGTTTCCGGCAATGAATTATTCCTGCGCGGGCATGAACATCTCTATTGCCTGGCCGAGGCGAAGAAGTAAGGCAGCCTCTAAAGAGAGAAGGGACTTAACTGCCGGTTGTGGGCATTGATGTTGCCTCATCCGGCTTTTGCGGCGGTTCAAGCTGTTTATTCGCGATTTCTGCTTTGGATTCCCAACCGATGAATTGTTTTCTCCAGCGCGCCATATCAACGACGGCGCTGACGCGGCTGTCCTCCAAGTTTCCCGCCGGGGCGTTCTTGTGCCATTCGATAATTTTTTCGTAAGTCTCGGCGGCTTTTGGAAGTTGTTTCAGATTCTCGTAAACCAGGCCAATTTGATAAAGGACCGGCACGCGCCAACCCGGCGATTCACTGAGCTGGGCGAGGCTTTCGTAAATTTGCAATGCGCTGAAGAAATCGCCCTGCTGATAGAACTGATTCGCGATGTCATTCCCGGCGCGCTGCTGCCAATAAAGCCACTGCTTGGGATCCGATTTCGAGTTCTCTTGCTGTTTCTGCAACAAAGCCAGGATTTCCTTCACCGCATCTTTATCGTGGCCAAGCTTTTTCAGCGAGTCGGCGAGAAGAAAGCGAGTTTCGGGCGTGTCCAGCGCGTCAGGAAATTTGTCTAAATACAGTCTCGAGGAAGCCGTTGCGCGATTGTAGTCCTGCAGGTTCCAATAACAACGCACCAGCTTGTACATGATGTCTGCGCGATTGACCTCGAGGCTTTCGAGCTTCAGCACTTTGTTCAGATACTCCGCGGCATCCTTGAATTTCCCGAGACTGTAATAGGTTTCGGCAATCTCCACTTGCGCACGAAGGACCAGCTTCTGGTAGTACTCGAGTTCATCAACATGCAAATTCAAGCAACTGGACATGACCGCGAAAAACTTCGAAAGCGCCAGTTCCGAGACTCCCATTTCTCGATAAAGATAGGCCTGCCGCAGGAGCACTTCGGGGACACCCGCATCTTTCGGGTAGCGGCGCACGTACTCCGAAAGGAGTCGTTGCGCTTTGGCGTAGGATTTTTCTTCCTGCATCACCAGCGCTAAATCAAGCAGGGCAGGGCGTTTGATCTCTTCCGGGGCGCGGCTCTCCAGCAAGTGAATCAGGGAGGCTTCCGCGCGGGTGAGTTCCTTGGCGGCACGCTGTTTCCGTGCGGAATCCAAGAGAAGCTGGAACTGATTCGCCATTTCCATCGAGCGAAGTTGCGTCGGCCCGTTGGTGCGGGTGGCGTTGTCCAGAATCTCGACCCGATCGTCGGAAGCTTGTGCGGGCAGAACGGGTGCCGCCGCATCTCCTTGCGGGGCAGGAGCAGTTATTTCTGCAGCAACATTCGTCTGAATTGGCGCGTTCGTCTCTGCGGGTGCCGCCGTTAAGTCCGCGAGCGTGACAGCTAACCCGATGATTTCAAATAGGCGCAGGCAAGATTGCTTCATTCTGTTGAGTAGGTAGCGGTGCTGCTCTTTGTTTGAGCCGGGGCTGGCGGCGTAAACTCAACCGGCACACTGATGAATGTATCCCGGTGTTTTCCAGGGTTGAAAAACTGGAGCATAGTATCGGTCGTGATCGGCTTTTGCATTGGCGTGGTCGGCGCCATAGGAGCTTCCGGCGGGCCCATGACTAATTCATCCTTGCGCATGGTTTCCGGACCGACCGGGGGTTGGAGCGGCTGCGGCCCGAATTCTTCGGTCGCGAGATGATTGGTCATCGAATGCTCGTTCATGGTTGGCGCAGCCATCACTTGTGGCGCATCCCGGCGCGGGGCGGCCTCTTCAAAGCGCAAAGGCTTTGGGCCGACACGCGCCAGGTATCCGCTTCCAGCCAAAGCGCTTGTGGAAAACCACACGCTGGTTAGAAGCCCTATAAATTGGTAAAAGGCAGAGCCCTTCATCGCATCCATGCGTTAAAAACGGCCAGTTCGGCCGCAAGTCCTTTCAATGCATCGGCGCATCATCCGGAAACTTGAGGTAAACGCATTAAGCTTTTGGGCGAAAGCGCCGATGAAAGAAGTGAAATGAACGTGCTTGCGGAAAGGCCAGGAATTTACCCGTGCAATAATGCGACGATTGTCGATAAAGTTAAGAACTGTCCAAGGTTGCCTTCACTGCGTAGCATCGAAACGGCTTTGCGCGAGCTTTTGCACGCTGACAATCGCTTTACCACACAGATTTCCGAGGTGATTCGGCGCGATCCGAGTCTCACCGCGCGTCTCTTGCGCCTGGTCAATTCAGTTTATTATGGCCTTACCAGTCCGGTAAACAGCATTGAGGAAGCCGTTTTCTATCTAGGCGTCCGCCAAATCCGCCAGCTAGCCGTGGTCACCCCGGTAATTGAAGATTTCCAAAAGCTCGCCGGCAGCACCTCTTTTCCATGGCGCGAGTTCTGGCAGCATTGCATCGCGACCGCCATTCTCACGCGCGAACTGACCAGTTCGATAATGCGTCTTGAGGACGACTCGGACTATGTCGCTGGATTGGTCCACGACGTGGGTAAAATCGTCATGGCTTCGGCCTTTCCCCAGCACTTCCAGGCCATTTATATGGAGCCGAGTGATTTTCCACAGGAAGACTTGCTGGCGCGCGAAAAACGCATCCTCGGCGTGGATCACACCGAACTTGGCGCGATTTACCTTTCCCAACATCAGCTTCCCGGAGTGTTATTCGAAGTTGCGCGCTACCATCATGAACCAGAGAACTGCCCGAAAATGCGCGAACTGGTCGCGGCGGTCCATATCGCGGATATGCTGGCACGATTTGCGCGGATTGGTTCCAGCGGCAACGAAGTTCCAGTGGATGACGAAAGCTGGCTCGAAACTCCCGCATGGCAGATTCTCCACCCGAACGCTTCGAAAACCGATCAGGCCATAGGCCAGGCAACTTTGAAGCGAACGCTCGAACGATTGCCCTTGATTCTTGAAGGGCTCGTCTAGGCGTCAATCCAGGTGACCGGTACGGGTCGCGGTCCGTTGAAAGAAAGGTCATCGCGCTCGCCAGAGCATCATTCTTTCCGGCGCAAGCGAATGGTTTCGGCCACTCGGGAGAACAGGTTTTTCTTCATTGTTTTCTCGAAGACCATTCGTTCACAGGGACCGGAACATTCCGGACAAAACTGGAGGAATTCGCCGCTCAACCGCTTGAGTAGCCGCACGCATTCGCCGCACCACCAGCTTTCGCACTTGCTGCAACGGAAGAGTGCGGGCACATCGCGATGATTCAGACAGGCTGGGGTGCCATCATCCAGGAAAGCCGCGCCTGCCGGTTCCACCGCTTGAATCTGTGGCAGAGCAATATGAATTTCGGGCAGTTCGACTGCGAATTCGATCTCCCCTAAAGTGAGGATGTCCCCAGAATGAAGAATGCCTTTGACGATTTGTTTTTGATTAATGAAGGTTCCGTTGGTCGAATCCAGATCGCGCACGGCGATGCCGATATCCGCTGGCTGCAACTCGCAATGGAAACTTGAGACGCTTGGTTCCTCAACTTGAATCCCATTCGCTGGGTCTCGCCCGACACGCACGATTCCGTCGCCGAGCGTAAATTCCCGGCCCGCCAGATTGCCCGTCCTGCAAATGAGCTTTCGCATGGCCTCTCCCAGGCGCAGGCAAATTACGCTTCCGACCCTAAGGGCCGCAACTTGAAATGCCGATGTGCGGTAAGTGGCGCAGGCAAATCTCGCAGAATCGGTTGCACTGGACGTTCCGAGGATTTTTTGCCATAAACCTTCCGACCAAGCGGATCAAGACGCCATCCGTCCGATCCGATAAGCACACCTGTGGAGAAGAACACGAGAAAAATTGCGGCGGCGATAAAGAAAGAATCACCAAGATTCTTTTCCGTTTCCCGCCCTGAAGGTTCAAATGTTTCCAACGGTTCGGCCCCCGGAATTACCATTCAAATTCGACTGAAGAATTCCGAGAAGGATGCTCCGGTTCGATTGCTTACTCGCAAGAATACCGAATTCTGGCTCTCGGCAACGGACTAAAAAAAAGCGCCACGCAAGGAGCGCGACGCTTCAGCATTTTTAAAATTTAAGTTTTACTTCGTCTCCTATGGTTTCGCCTCCTCCATGGCGCTCCAATCGCCCGAGTGGATGTACTGTTTGATCTTCCGGCGCTCGTAACGATGCTTTTGCGGTTTGTCTGGCCGGTCAGCGGTTTGACGGAAGGGATTCCTAACGGATCGGATCGTTTCGCTGATTACATCCATTGATTTCATCATAGTTTATCCTTTCAGAAGACGGAAAGCGGGAATAATGCCAAACACGAGGGAGACTACGCGAACTTGTCTGTATCCACACTTTACCGCAGTCATAGTGAGGGCTTTCACGGATTAGACTAGCTACTTCGGCAGAATGTTCAAGACTTTTAACGCGAAAAATTCAGCCAAGGCTGATCAAAAAGCGACATCTCGAACAAATCCAGCCGAAACGCCTATTTACTGGCTGAAAGCTCAGGAACGCCCGAACGAACCGGCGCACTCCTGCGGAGGCTCTCGTTTTCAAAATACTCGCCAAGCCAAGCCTCGATTTCTCTCGAAGCGAATTTCATTCAAAATCGTAAACGACGCAACGGCTGCAGACTTTCTTGAAAACTTTCTCGACGAATTCCACGTGCCTTGGATGAATCTGGTATTCGTCCTGCGCTTTCTTATTCTCGAAAACGAGATTGAGAGCGACCTGGTAACTCTGTTCCACCACTGGCCGATGGCTTTTCACCATTCGGCCGATATGGAACATCTTAACCCCCGGAATCGGTTTCAAGTACTCCTCTGCCCCCGCGACGAGTCTATCGGGAGCGAGTGGGTCGTTTGGATCCGTCCAAAAAATAACAACGTGCGAAAACATGCGGCTCAACGATATGAAGCTGTGCCGCACCATTCAAGGCTGGAAAGCTGAAGAAGCGGGGAGGAGTCGGCGCTCCTCAACGTGCAACGGTGAATCCTGCAATTGGAATGTTCTTGGTTCCGGCCGCTTTGGAGGCTGCCGCTCCAGCAATCTGGTAACCGCTCTGCTTTCGTTCGAAAGCCAGCGGGGTTCCGCCGAATGGATCCGTGAGCGTGGAAATGCCAAGGTCGGCAAGGCTGTTCGGCAGCGCGCCATGCTCGTTTCGGTACATTTCGACCGCTAACGCCATCCGTGCAGAGCGCAACCGGGCTGCCAGCGCCGCTTCCTTCTGCAACGGTTTGCTAAGAGCAGGGAGCATCATTCTGCTCATGATCGCGAACCTGCCGAGGCCCGTGCGCAATTGCCGGTCCCGTTCATCATCGATTGCCGCGCTTTGCTTTAGACTCGCCGGAAATTCGTTGGTCGCCGCTTTAATGATCCCGTTCATCGTGCGCAAATAAATGCGAGCATCGCGATGCCGAAGCCCGCTCGTTTTGTAAAGGGTGAACAAAACATTTCCGAAAACCTGCTGAGGACCCGATTGGCTCGCGCCGGGCGCCCCGCCTACGGCGTTGAACTCGGAAAAGTTTGATCGAAAAATGAAAGAGGCATTCGCGCGTTCGCCGACCAGAACGCGAACGATCGATCTCCGGCCGTCTGCCTCAGATTGTTCAACATCTGCGAGCACAGTTTCGAGCTCGCTCTTGGGAAGTTGGTGTTCGGAGATAACGCGCTCCAGCGCGGTCAGATTAATCGCGACACAGGCAATGCGCACCAATTCCGAAATAAGAATTGGTTCGTCGCGCAATGAGCGGGCGAGCGCAAAATTATCATGGAGCGCGCGCACCGCCTCACTCGTTTCCCCTTGGCTGGAATGGTAGATCGCTTTGATCTTAAGCAACTGGGACAGCCCTTTGATTTGACCCAGGTGCGGCACGAGGGTGGCGAATCCTCTCCAGAGTTGAATCGGATACCTGCTATGTTCGAATTTTGCGGCCTCATCCACGAGTTCAAGCGCTTCCTTATTTTTCCGCAAATAGTCTCGGATGCCATCGAGCTCCTCCGGTGAAATTTTTTTTCCAAGTTCGAAGGTTGTCGGATCGCCCTTGCCACTGACCGTGACGAGAGCATCGCGCGCCTGGAGAATATAAGTCGCTGCGTTTTTGTCTTGGGGCACGGAAGGGTACCACTTATCGAGTTCTTCCCAATTCGTTGGAAGACCCTCTTTGCGCCAGGCCTCAAGTTCCTGGTCGAGACCTTTGCTCGTGGCCAGGCGGAACGCAAGGAAGACGGCGAGAATCGCTAAAATAGCGAGAGCGGCCCAAAATCGTTTGCGTTTCCAGATGGTCATTCCTTTCATTGGACCAGCTTTGGCCCCCAAGATCACGCGCGTATTCGCCCTCTGGACAATTCGGATGACGCGCGCGGGGGCACACTTGATGATAAACTTTTGACCACCCTGCTCAGGGCGGAATGCGGGAAATGATGACGCCGTTAAAGGCCTTGCCCCAATTCTTGCGCCGCGAACGATTTCATACGCTTGAGACTGGAGATCAGGCTAACGCGAGGTTTCCAAAAATAGTATATGAAAAAAGTAAGTCTCTGGTTGATCCTGGCGGTGGTTCTGGCGAATAATCATTCAGTCTCCGCTGGCATCATCAAAATTCTTAAAGGCGACAAGCCTCAATCTCAACCGCAGTTTCAACGCGTGGCCTTCGTCGGCCCTGCGGTTGTCAAAGAAGTAACCGGCAGGGCGGAGCGCCTGGCTGGCCTGGACCGGTGGGAGGCCGTCGAAAAGGGAGCCGAGTTGCAGCCAGGTGATATTGTGCGCACTCACAACGGAACGGTGTTGTTGCGAATGACCGAAAGCGGATCATTCATCAAAATGACCCCCTGGACGATGTTGCGCCTGGCGCCGTTTGAAAAAGGATGGGATCGCGGAGTGCTTTCCGGACGTGAAGAACAGGAAGGTTATATTGTTCGGAGTTGCCGAGGCGACGCCCAATACCGCGAAAAGAACGGCGATTGGAAGCGCGTGACGGTCAATGCCGTCCTCGCGGAGGGATCTGTGGTCAAAATGCAAACCGATACCACGATTGATCTATTCGGCACGCGCGAGATGCGGCCAGTCCGTTTGCAAGGCCGCACTGAAACAGCTCTCACCGCCAGCATTTTCCCGGGGCGTTCCGCGGACAGCACCACGGTGGCAGCCGTCACCCGCTAGAAGAGGCAAACGTGAAAAAGGCACTGTTTACTCTGGTCTTTTGCGCCGCCGTTTCGGGAGATGAAATAAAGTTTTCCGAGCTGCCCAAACCGGTCCAGATCTCGATCAACAAGAAACTAGACGGAGGACGGCTTCAAAGCGTCGAACGTGAACTGGAGAATGGCGGCACCAATTACCTCGCCATTGTCCGGCGTGAAGATGGCGCTTCCCAGCTTCGCGTGACCTCCAGCGGAGAAATTATAGCTATCGGTAAAGCGCCCGGTTTCCAAACCGGTGGCGCTAAAGGCCGTTAAATCGCGCCCCGCAGCGCAGCCGGTTCGCCCTCAATAGCACTGCACTTTGAGGCCGCGCACTCGAGCGAAGGCTTTGTCATTTGAAATCAACGGTTCGCCATAATATCGGGCGATTCCCGCAATCCAATTATCATTTTCGCCAAGCCTCCCGCCGAGTCGAATTAGCTCGCGATCCACGCGCGAACACTCGAAAGCACATTCCGGAGTAATTCGAATTACTGGAAACCTGCGCAGGTATTCGCGGGCGTCCCGAACATCATCAAACCCGGTTGCGAATTCCGAGAGTGAAATAATGGTGATGCGTAAAGGAGCGGCCCGATTTCTGCTCAGAAATACTGATGCAGGACCGGGCCGCTTCTCCGCCTGTTCTTCGTACAGATCGATCAGAAATGTCGTATCGACAATCATACGGCAGGGCGGCGAGAGCGCCGTCCGCGGCCTTTCTTTACTTCGGCCATCAATTCTGGATTGATTTTGTAAGGAACCGGATCCTCCCGCAGGCTGTCCAGCAACTCGCCCGCATTCTGATAAGGCGGCCTTTCGACATGTTCCAAAATGACCTCAGAAAAGCTTTGTCCGGCTTTTTTGAGCGCGCTCAAACGCTCGTGAGCCTCCACCGAAATCGTTATGTTGATACTTGGCATGCATGCACGAATAACACACGAACATCACAGCTGCAAGCCTAAATTTTCACTCAATTTCTCGGGCCGCGCGCAGACCGATCAGCAAATAACCAGGTTCGGATGCCCCTGAAAAGACTTCTCTTTTTTAATTCGTGAATATGCATTCAATAGTTAACGTCTTTGGACAACGGCCATGCTCAAACGAATTATTTCTGCTCCACTTTTGGCGAGCGTAATTTCGATCTCCGCCGCGGAGAGTTCGCCTGCAACATCCTCTTCTCCCACTCCGTCGCCCGACCAGGAAGCGCAATTGCTCAAGGAAGTAAAGGTTCCCTCACAATTCGAGGCTAAAATTTTTGCTGTCCCGCCAGCGGTGAATTATCCAGTGTTCGTCGCCGCGTCGCCGGACGGCATTCTTTACGTCTCCTCCGACCGCAATGGTTCGCTCGACCGAGCGCCGCATCGTGGACGCGTGCTTCGGGTACGAGATCTGGACGGGGATGGGCACGCCGACGAAGTAAAAGCATTCGTGCCGGATGTCGATTCCCCGCGCGGCTTGGCCTGGGATCGCGACCGGCTCTACTTATTGCATCCGCCCCACCTCAGCGTTTTCATTGATCATGACGGAGACGGCATCGCGGACGAAGAGAAAGTCCTGGTCAAAAATATTGCGTTTGGTTTCAAGGATCGGCCCGCCGACCACAGTTCGAACGGCATTGAATTAGGCATCGATGGCTGGATTTACTGTGCAATTGGCGATTTTGGTTTCATGGAAGCTGAGGGCACTGATGGGCGAAAACTACAATTGCGCGGCGGAGGAGTGGTGCGGGTGCGGCCCGATGGCAGCGAATTGGAGCTGTATTCCCGTGGGACGCGCAACATTCTCGAGGCCTGCGTGAGCCCGCGTCTGGAAATTTTCGCTCGCGATAATACCAACGATGGGGACGGCTGGGACATTCGGTTGCATCACTTTACAGGATTAAGTGAGCATGGTTACCCATCACTGTTTAAGAATTTTAAAGGCGAATTTATTGAACCGCTGGCGGATTACGGTGGCGGTTCGGGTTGCGGCGGCTTGTACTTGAGCGAGCCAGGGTTTCCTGAAGGTTTTGGCGAAGCGCTCTATACATCGGATTGGGGACGGGAATGGGTTTACCGGCACAATTTAACCCCGAACGGCGCTACATTCAGCGCGGAACAGGCTGAATTCGTGCGCGCCCCGCGTGTGACGGACCTGGATGTCGATGCGATGGGACGGATTTACGTGAGCAGTTGGAAAGGGGCCACTTTTACCTATGTTGGAGAAAATGTCGGGTTCCTGGTGCAGGTCACGCCGAAAGGATACAAGGCGGAACCGCTGTTGGATTTCCGCAAGGCATCAGAAGCGGAATTGATTGCAGTGCTGGAGTCGCCGAGCCATCGCCGCCGCCTTGCCGCCCAGCGCGAATTGTTGAGCCGCGATTTACGTGAAATCAGCAAGGTTGAGGCACTTGCAAATAACTCCAAAAGACGCGTCGAATCGCGCATTGCCGCGTTATATTTGCTCAAACAAAAGCAGGGCGAGGGTTCGCATCCGCTTCTCGCGCAGCTTCTGCATGATCCCGAAATGCAGGAATATGCGATTCACGCGCTCTGCGACCGAACTGCCCAAATGCAATTGATTCCGCGTGAACAAATCCTTGCCTCATTGCGCAGCGATCAACCGCGTGTTCGGCTCGAAGCGGCCTTCGGTCTGGCTCGAATAGGGGACCCTGCCACCGCCGGGCCTATAAGCATGCTCTTTGGTGATTCGGACCCGGTGGTGCGCCACACGGGCATTCAGGCGGTCAGGAAATTGGATGGCGTTGGCGCGTGCTTCGCGGTTCTGGACAGCCCTGGATCATCGGACCTGGAACGTAACGGAGCCATCCAAGTGCTCGAAAGGATTCATCGAGCCGACGTGGTTGATGGGCTTTTGAGCCGATTGGAAAAATCGGATGCAATGCGTCAGAGACCGCTGATCACGGCGCTGGCCCGTTTGCACGACAGAATGGGCGAATGGAAAGGGGATAGCTGGGGAACCCGACCGGATACTACGGGGCCGTACTATCAGCCAGTTACCTGGGAGCAAACCGAACGAATTACAGAGGCGCTCAAACAAGCACTCAAAAATGCGGCGGGTGAGGACGCAGTATTCATCGCGCACGAACTTGGTCGGAACAAAATTGCTGATCCAGACATCTCACAAACAATGGTGCATCTGGCGGAACGCGATGAATCACTGCTTCCCGTGACAATTGCGCAACTCGCGCGTAGTTCCAGCACTCCGCCGGAAGCTGAGAAATTGCTAGTTTCAGCCGCTTCGTCGCCAAATGTTCCTTCGGCCACCCGCGCGAATGCGATAACCGCCCTTTGCAAAACGACTCATGCCGAGTCGTTCGGGGCGATTTTAACTGGAATGGCCGCCCTCCAGCACTCCCAGGATGGCGGGCGTGAGGTGCTTCAAGCCCGTCAGGCGTTTCTGCGCTTAAACGCGACCCCCGAAAGGATTGACTTCTGCAAAACGGAGGCAGGCGCGTTGCATGGCGACTCCTCGGTATGGGCGGACGCATTTTTCGTGTCGCATAATATAACGAATGCGGTCGAGAGCGGCTGGCGCGAACCGGCGCGGCGGGTCCAGCTTCTTAAAGCGATTACAGTTTCGGAACATCGCGCGTCGCGGGAGCGAGTCCTTGAAGCACTCGAAGATCAAGACCCCGAGGTGGTCGCCGAGGCAAAGAAAGCGGCTCGCGCATTGCGAATCGATCGCGAACGGCCCAATGCATCCGAGAAACAAATCGCCTCTTTTGCTCCAGAAGATGTTTTGCGCCGCGTGGCTGCCCTCAAAGGCGACCCAAAACTTGGCGCGGAGATTTTCAATCGGCAGACTTGCAGCACCTGCCACACCATTTCACCTACGGAGCCGTTGCGCGGCCCATTCCTCGGGAACATCGCCACGATCTATAAACGCGACGAACTCGCGACGGCAATTCTTTTTCCGAACAAGACGATCGCGCAAGGTTTTGCGACTTATCGCTTTAACCTGAAAGAAGGCGAAGATGTTGAGGGATTCGTCACGCAGGAAAGCGGCTCTGGGGTGACGGTCCGTAACATTACGGGACAGGAATTAACCTTGCCGACAAGCCAGATCGCCGCGCGCACCAAGCTTGAAAAATCTTTGATGCCGGAAGGTTTGGCGGGGAATTTGACCCTCAAAGAATTTGCGTCCCTGCTGGATTATCTGGTAGAGCTTTCTAATCAGAAAAAGTAGCACGCGGAAGAGTTAGTTTAAGGGATCGGCTCCAGCCGCCGATAGGGAATGCAGCCGACCTTTACTGCCTATGAAATGCACGGGCTTTCGACGTTCCCAGTGGCTGCTTGCCGTGACCGCGGCAGGCGTCGCGCCGTGCCTTTTCGCCCAGGAAAGGACGCTTGAGGACCGATTGCGCGCGCTTGAACGGCAGAATCAAGAGTTGCGCAGTGAACTCGATAGCCAGCGGCAAACCATCGCAGATTTGAAGAGCCGTTTGCCGTCCTCTGAAACTTCGGAAAAGGCGGAAATGCCGGCATCCGGTGGCTTCAATTTTGGCAAAATTCATCTCAGTGCGGAGGGTGGTGTCTCTTATTTGGATACTACTACCGCCAAGAGCGCGTCTCCCGCCGGTGAATTTCGAGTGGATGAGGCAAAGGTATTCCTCGAAGCTCCTATTTGGAAGAACGTCTATTTCTTTAGTGAATGGGACCTGGTGATTCATGAAGCCAATGACGAATTCTTCCACTTGGGCGAACTCTATCTGGACGTGGAAAACGTCCTGAAATACTGGACGGATCAAGAGTATTTGAGCCTGCGTGTTGGACGAATCGATATTCCTTTTGGCGAGGAGTATCTGGTGCGTGATGCCATCGACAACCCGCTCATCAGCCATTCGCTCACGGATTTCTGGGGAGTTGATGAAGGCGTCGAGCTTTACGGCAAAGCGTTTGGTTTCGACTATGTTTTTGCCGTCCAAAATGGCGGCCATCCAACGCTGCACGACTATGACAGCGACAAAGCTTTCTCCGGTCGCATCGGGTATAACATCGGAAAGCATGCCCGTTTGAGCTTTAGCGGAATTCGAACCGGCGACCTTTCATCGGAAAAAGATAAGTTCTCGGAATTATGGTTTGGCGGAGGGTTTTTCCGCTCGCTCAGTTTCACCGGAGATACCTTTCAAGTGCAAGCCTATGAAGGTGATGGGCAGATTTATTGGGATTCCGGGCATCTGAAGCTCGCGGGTGGATACTTCAAATACGACGATGACGACCAATTCGTCGAAAACGCCCGCGATGGCTACTTCTATTCGGCTGAAGCCATGCAGCGGTTGACCTCGAAACTTTATGCGGCCGGGCGCTTTAGCCAAATCCTGCCGGAGAAAGGGATGCCCATCATTGGATTTGGCAACTTTGGCGATTATCTTTTTGGGCCTTTAACGGAGAATCTTTGGCGCTTGAGCCTGGGGCTCGGCTATCGTTGGAGCGAGAACTTCATAACGAAGGTGGAATACTCCCACGAAAACGGAAAACTAACTTCGGGTGCCCGCCGCGACATCGACTTTTTCGGCGCGGAACTCGCGTTCAAGTTCTAATGCGCAAGCTGATCTTTTTATTCACGTTTATTGGCGCTTTTCACACCCATGCTGGAGCGATTGTTGGCACTGTTCGGGCGGAGGGTAAAGCCGAAGCGGGCGGTTCCGGACTGAGCGGAAAATACGACAGCCGCAAATTCAAATTCGCGGAGCGGGTTTCCTATAACGATCTTGAAGACTTTGTCGTTTATATCGATGAAAAACCGGCCACGCCCGCCGCTCCGCCGAGCAAGCCCTTGCAAGTAATTACCCAGCGCGACGCAATGTTTCACCCGCATGTTCTTCCTGTGCTGGCGGGGACGACCGTGGAATGGCCAAACAAAGATGAGATTTACCATAACGTGTTTTCAATGTCCGAAACCAAGCCTTTTGATCTGGGGTTGTATCGCGATCCTGAAGTAAAAAAGGTGACGTTTGATGCTCCGGGCAAAGTCGATGTGTTCTGCTCAATTCATTCGAAAATGAGCTGCATCATTCTCGTGCTGCAAAATCCCTGGTTCGCCTCCGTTGACAAGAATGGGCGGTACCGCATCGAGAATGTGCCCGCGGGAACTTACAAGCTTCGGGCGTGGCACGAGCGAATGCCTCCTGAGATCCAGCAGGTAACCGTCCCTGAAACCGGAGAGGCACGCATTGATTTCGTGCTCGGAATCAAAAATCTTCCAAAGTATTAAGTGAGCGCGAGCCTTCCTAAAAACCGGCTAAGTTTCCAGGCCAAGGTCTTGATTCCGGTCGTCGCGTTGCTGGTCATTCTTCCCGCGGTGACGCTCGTTTTTGTTCAACGCAGCAGCGTTCGGCATCTGGCCCGCGAAGTTCGGTCTCAGTTGCTCACAGTGGATGCGGTCTTCCAGAATTCGCTGAGCAGGCGCGGGCAGGAGTTGATTGCGCGCTATAATAACATGGTTACCGATCCGCGGTTCCGCGCTATTTCGCAACTCGATGGGCCGACCATGAGGAATCATTTGCATAACGAATGCCTAGATCACCTCGATGAACAGGCCGAATTGATGGTCTTTATTTTTCCGAATGGCGCCACCGTTTCGGCGTCCCGGAGTGATAGCGTGGCTGAAGCTACGGATTTCGAGGAAGCGGCGCGCGACGGAATTAATGCGGCGCTGGAGGGCGAACCGAGTACCAGGTTTGTCGAGGTGCAGAATAAAATTTTCACCGCCACCGCGGTCCCGGTTTATATCAACGGCAACATTACCGGGGTGCTGGTTTCAGGCTGCCGCATCGGGCGCAATACGTTGAAAGAATTAGCCTCACTGGTCGAAGGTGAAGCTATTTTTCTTTCGAAGGGAATGATTGTGGAAACGACGCTTGCATCCCGCGAAGTGGACCGGCAGGCCTTGCCAAAATGGCCGGACGGCGATGGAAATGCTACCACTCAGGTTCGGCCGATGTTGATCGAAAATGTGCATTATCTGGCTTTGGCCTCCAGATTTCCCGGAACAAGGATGAAAGGCGAATTGGGCTATGTTTTGCTAATTTCGTACGAGCCTTCATTTCAGCAATTGCGCGAAACTCAAGCGACCCTCTGGCTGCTTTGCCTCTTGGGCGTTGTCACAAGCGCCACCGTCATTTGGATTTTGATTGGCCGAATTACCCAACCGCTTCGCGACCTGCGGAATATGGCGGAAGCCGTCGGTTCAGGTGACTTCACAAAGAAAGTCGAGGTTCGGTCTGTTGATGAATTGGGGCAGCTTGGACGGGCCTTCAATCAGATGACCAAAAACCTTCGCAACTCGCATTCAGAATTGCAGAAAACGGTCGAGACGTTAAGCGCCACCCAGGCTCAATTAATCCAGAGTGAAAAACTTTCGGCGGTGGGAGAATTCGTGGCGGGCGTCGCCCATGAGCTTAATAATCCGCTTACGAGCGTGATCGGATTCGCGGAACTATTAAAAGACGCGAACTTGCAGGGCAAACACCAAAGCTATTTGCAGTACATCTGCAAGAGCACGGAACGGTGCCACAAAATTGTCCAGGGTCTGCTAAGTTTTGCGCGGCAACACCCTCCGGAACGTGTGCTGCTCGATGTTAATGTAATGGTGGAAGGAGTTCTCGAATTACTGGCCTATGAGATGCGCACGAGCAACATCCAAATTGAGCGCGAATTTCAAGCCGGTTTGCCCAAGCTCCTGGGCGACTCTCATCAATTGCAGCAGGTCGTTCTAAATATCCTCAACAATGGAAGGCAGGCGATTGAAGCGCATCAGCCGTCCGGCACGATTCGCGTCACGACCGAAAGCAGCGACGAAAAAATTCGTATTGTCTTTGAAGACGATGGCCCCGGAATCAAGCCGGAAAACGTGGCCAAGATTTTCGATCCGTTTTTTACGACTAAACCGGTGGGGAAGGGAACCGGCCTCGGCCTGAGCCTTTGCTACGGAATCGTGCGCGAACATGGTGGCACCATCAGCGCCCATAGCGAACCGGGCAGAGGCGCGACATTTGTCATCGAACTTCCCGCGCAAAAGGGAAGTCTGGTTGAACCTCCCGCGGCCGGCGCTTCAGGTGGATCATCGCTTAGAGGCGCCGGTAAACGCGTTCTCGTTATCGACGATGAGGAATGGATTTTGGAACTGGTGCGGCAAATCCTGAAACTGGACGGGTTCGAAGTGGATGTGGCGCGCGATGGCCAAAGCGCTTTGCAGCACGTCGTTCGTTCTAACTACCAGCTTTTGGTCTGCGATTGGAAAATGCCCGGCCTGAGTGGTCCGCAGCTCTACGACCGCATTCAACTGGTAAACCCTGAGGCCGCAGCGCGCGTTATTTTCATGACGGGAGATGTGGTTAGCGAGACATTCCAGGAATTCCTTAAGAAGCATTCCAAATCCTGCCTTTCCAAGCCTTTTTCCGTGCAGGAGTTCCGCCAAACCATTGGCGGTTTCATCGAGAACTGATCCAAGTCCCCTGACGGCTCCGCCTCAGCGTCGAGGGTGTGCAGCTAAAGTATCACTTGCGCAAGGCGAGTGCTTGTAGCATCGAATCCAACCCACTCCGAAGCCTGAATAGGGGCCTCCCTCCATTGTTCCGCGCTCCTCTTGAAATACGTTCCTGCCAGAAGAGGACGCATTATGGGAGCAGCAAAGGTTGGGACAGCGATATTTCCGGAAATTGAAATTGATTCCACGCAGATTCGGCGATTCGTTTTCGGTCCGCGTCCAAGCCGGACGCTCTGCCGTGTGGCCGTATGGAGCGTGCTCACCATTACCTTCTTTCATCACCTTTTGGTGCCGATCCAAATTATCGGTTCAAGCATGGCGCCCACCTACCGAAACGGTTCGCTCAATTTGGTGAATCGGTGGTCTTACGCGAAAAAGCCGCCGGTGCGCGGTGACGTGATCGCACTCAGTTCGGAAGGAGAGCTCCTTTTGAAAAGGATTGTTGCGGTTCCAAACGAAAGCGTGGCAATTGCCAACGGCAAACTCTACGTCAACGAACGTCCTCTCGCAGACGCCTTTTCATCGATGAAGATTCCGTGGGAGATGGACCCGGTTTCGCTCGGGCCAGACGAGTATTTCGTGATCGGCGACAATCGCTCCGCGACGATTTTCTGCAAAGTCTCGAAGAGGGATATTCTCGGAAAGACGATCTTTTAACGAGCTATTTCAGTTCCCGAATTTTAATATTTCGAAACGTGGCGGCGTCGTGGTGTTCCGTCAGCAGGATGTGACCTCGAATTTTCGTGCCGAACCCGGGAACCGAACGGAACTTGCTTTTCTGCACCGCCTCGAGCACTTGGTCACTGCCGAGTTCGTATTCCAACACTTTCTTCCCATTAAGCCAGTGTTCAACATGGTTGCCCTGCACGAGCACGCGGGAAAGATTCCATTCGCCGGTTTTTTTTAGCGGCTTGTCCTTGGCGGGTGGAAGCACGTCGTAAAATGAGGCGGTGCTATGCTTGCCGCCGTCCGCGGATTCCTTTTCCGCGGGATCATCGATCATTTGGTATTCGTGGCCAACCGCGCTGGATCGCTCTTCCGTAATAAAGTATTTCACTCCATTATTGCCGCCCGGTTCGATCTTCCATTCCCACACCAGGTCAAAATCAGAAAAGGTTTGATCGGTAACGATATCACCGGCTTTGCTATTTGCCGCCAGTCGCAGCTCGCCATCGACCACGGTCCAGCCTTTCGCTGGGAAAGTGGTTTTCTTAAAGCTGTGCCAGCCAGCGGTCGTTTTGCCGTCGAAGAGGAGCTTCCAGTCCTCTCGTTTTTCCGTTTCGGTGAGTTCATTGAGAGCCGCCTGAGCGGCAACCACGCAGCCGAGCGCCGCAATTAACGCCAACTTAATCATAAATTAACCTCGAATAGACGCTGTTGCGGTGCGGCGAATTCGCACGTTCCTAAACCAGACTTCATCATGATGGTGTTGCAAAACGATGTGGCCGGTAGTTAATTGATCGAACTTCGGAAATTGGGCGAATTTACTTTTCGCGATGAGTTCGTGGATTTCCGGGCTTCCAGTATCCACATCGAGGACCAATTTCCCGTTGAGCCAATGCTGGAGATGCTTTCCCGTGACCACCAGCCGGAATTGATTCCATTCTCCGACTGGTTTTAACTGCTTGTCCTTCGGCGCAACGAGCGCGTAGAGAGCGCTAGCGGAGGTTTTTGGATTTTTTGCGTCGGGGTGCTTGACGTCATCCAGCACCTGTATTTCCGGCCCGGTATTCCAGGCTTCATCGAACTCCTCATTCGAGTGATACATCACCCCGCTGTTCGCGCCCGCCGAGACTTTCCATTCCAGTTCCAGTTCGAAATTGCCGTAGTTTTCTTTGGTTACCAGGTCCACAGGGTCCGCGCTGGGATTTGTCTTCAGACCGCCGTTATCGATGGACCATGCCTTGGATGGAAAATCCTGGCGCTTATAACCGCGCAAGTGATCGGTTGATTTCCCGTCGAAAATGACTTCCCAATCCGCGCCTTTCCCAGACTTCTCAGCCGCCAGAATAGACGAGTTCGAGCAAAAACTGATAGCGGCGAATAAAGCAAAAAATAGTTTCCGTTCGCGCATACGCTTCAATGATTGGCCAGGATTCTTTCAGCGCTCCGAGGAAAAATCAATGAGGTACGTGTTAAAGCGGCTTTTGACGGTGATTGAAGTAAGCGAATGCAGTCGGTGAATGAACGTTCCGCCTCTGATTGAAGTCTTGGGTCTTTTGAGATCAGGGCAGACGCATCTAAATTCGAGAGTAAAAAAAGCGGCATATTTTGCCTTGTACAATGGCGACTTGTGTATAAATAGCTTTGGATGCAGACGCATCCGAAGTTGAGTTTAGTCGCACAGTTTGAAAGTCTAGTTGATCCGCGAGTCAATCGCACGAGAGACCACAAGTTGGTGGATGTGCTGATAATCGCGGTGTGCACGATCTTGTGTGGGGGTGAGACTTTCAATGACATGGAGGACTTCGGCAAAGCGAAGTACGACTGGTTTAAAACTTTCCTCGAACTGCCCAATGGAATTCCGGTGCATGACACGTTTAATCGGATTTTCGCGGCCTTGGATCCACGGGAATTTTTGGAGTGTTTTCTTCGCTGGACGCAAGGGCTGCGTCAAACGATCGCCCAGGAAATCGTCGCCATCGACGGCAAAGCGCTTCGGCGCGCCTACGAGAAAAAGGAAAATCTCAAATACATCGTGAGCGCGTGGGCGGAGGAAAACAACCTGGTGCTGGGCCAATGGAAAGTTTCTGATAAAAGCAATGAAATCACGGCCGTGCCGGAGTTGTTGCGCGTCCTGGAATTAAGCGGGTGCATCGTCACGCTCGACGCGATGGGCTGCCAGAAAAAGATTGCGCGAGAGATTCAGGAGGCCGATGCGGAGTATGTGTTGGCCCTCAAAGGCAATCACGAAACGGTCCACCAGGAGGTGCAGGAATTTCTGGATGCGGCGGTCGAGGAACAAAAAACGTGGCGGTCTAAAGGAGCGGAAATTTCGCAAGCGGCCGCGACACTCGCGAGCTTTGAAACGGTGGAAAAAGATCATGGCCGCATCGAGACCCGTCGCTACTACCAAAGCGATGAGATCGGCTGGTTTGCCGATCTGGCCGCGTGGGAAGGACTGCGCAGCTTCGGGATGGTGGAAGCGATTCGCGAGATCAAAGGAGTTAAAACCATCGAACGGCGATATTACCTGGCGAGCCTGCCCCTGGACGTGGAGCTTTTCGCCCGCGCGGTACGCAGCCATTGGGGCGTGGAGAATAAAGTCCATTGGCTGCTGGATGTCTGTTTTCACGAAGATCAGAGCCGAGCCAGAGCCGGATACTCGGCCGAAAACCTCGCGACTCTACGCCGTCTCGCGCTCAATATGCTCAAACGGGAAAAGACCAAAAAGCGCGGCATCAAAGGAAAACAACTCAACGCAAGCTGGGATCATGCCTATCTCCTCCGCTTATTGGGAATTTAGATGCGTTTGCCCTGCTTTTGAGATTGATTCTTTCGGCGGATGCTCTAGGTAAAGCGCCGCATGAAATTCCATCTCAAGACCCCCGTATTTATTTTAGCCGGCATTTCGTTGATTTCCGCGGCGACTTCGCGTGGTGTGGAGAAAAAACCGAAGTACACGATTTCTGAAGTGATGAAAGCGGTGCATAAGGGCGACGACAACATCGGCAAGCGCGTTCTCAAAGGCACGGCTTCGAAAGACGATATCGCGACCATGGTTGAGCATTATGAGTCGCTCCCGATGAATGAACCTCCTCGCGGCGACAAACAAAGTTGGGCGGCGAAGACCAGCAAGCTCCTCGCGGCCGCAAAGGAAGTGAAAGCTGGATCGCCAGGCGCGACTGAACATTATAAAGAGGCGGCCAATTGCAAGGCCTGCCACGAAGCGCACAAGCCGGAAGACAAGAATAAGAAGAAATAGCGGTGCAACGGTCTTGAAAGCCCTTACAGGCCGCCACGATCCCGGCGCTGTCTCATTCCAGAAGCGGCAAGAGGCAGCCAAAGGCCAGGAAACTCCGATGCGAACGATTCGTTCCCGGTCGATCGGGAACGGGCCGTTTTCAGCGTGTTCTGAAGCCGCTTCGACGCGAAATAGTGCAATTGCTCGGACGGGCAGGGCATTGCCGGGCTATTCGCGTCTGCCCGGAACTTCTCCCTTCCCGACCGACTGGCTTTAATCAGGTTTTCTCCCATCAGGTGTGAGATAGTCGCGCCCGCGCAAACAGGTTTGAGCCTGATTGCCGCCACACTTCCCCCGCTTTATAACAGCCACCGTTGCCATTCGTGGCAGCCGAAAACCCTAATATATCACTATGGGATGCAGATTAGTTCGAGGAGAAACGATTTATTTCGTTCGTCATGGAGGCCGCACTTCCTCCAATCCGGAAGGTGAGTGGCTCTGTGACGGACTGGATCAACGATTACTGCCCCCCGTGTTCACCATGTCCGATGGTCATTCTCCAGAAAACAATTTTCCCGCAGCGGTTCCCATCGAAATCCGCAGTTTTGAAGGCTCATGAGCGACGAAGAATTCAGCCAAATCGGGACTGTTCGCCGGCGCCCACGTTCCACTCATCAGCGGAGTGGACCGGAAAAAATGAACGGCAATCCGTTCACCTCGAATGGCGAGAATGGCCATGCGACCCATTCAGCCAACGGAACCCGCGGTCCAAAGATTAACGGAGGCGACGGCCGGAGCTTTGCGCATGACGAGGAGACGTTCACTCGCAAAACGTCCGAGCGTCGGAAAAAGAAAAAAACTTCGCGCGAGCAGAATCAAAGAGCTTTGCCATCATTTAATCCAGAACTCGAACCGGAGCCCGCGTTTCGTTTGCCATTCGATCCGTGGCGCTTGATCGCCGCCGCCAAACGCAACCTCGGATGGGTCATTTTCGGCAGCATACTTGCGGGCATGCTCGGCTTCTTTTTGGCCGCGTTTGCCGTCGATTATAAAGTGTGGATGCCGCTCATGCGCAAAACCTCGAACGCCATGCGCAACGAGGGAATGCAGATGATCGACAAGTTCATGGTGCGCGAGTATTCGGATCAAACTATTTACGCGTTCATGAAGTCCGGCGACGTGCTGCAAAATGTCGTGGCCAAAGCGGCAGCCAACCCGCAACTCGCGCCCTTGCATGTCACGGCCCAACAACTCGCCGAGGCAATCTCCGTCAAGCCACTCGACAATCCAGACTTCGTGCTGCTCTCGATGAAGGCCTTTGGCGGTTTACGCTCGATGGTTGATTTGATGAACCTCTATGCCGAGGAAGTCGTCAGCTACACCAAACAACTGCAACGTGGCGAAGCCGTGGTGATCACCGATTACTTGCAAAAGCAACTCGATGACGCGGAGCTGAAGATCAAACGTTCGACGGAAGAGTTGCGAGAGTTTTCCTCAGGCGGCTTGGGAGACTACGAGAAAGAATCGGACCTGGACATTAAGCAGTTAATAGCGCTCAAAGATAAACTGGCGCAGAAGCGGCTGGATTTAGAGACACTTGGAAAACGGATTGCCGTTCGAAATGACCAGTTAAAGAATCAGGCGCCGATCAATAACGGCGCGCAACGGGCGCGGGCCGAATTACAGCAAATGCTGCTGACCATGACAGAAGAAAACCCCCTGGTGAAGCAAAAGCGCGCCGAGATCACCATGCTGGAAAAGCAGAAAGTGCAGGACGTTTCTCCGGGAGCAATGGATGGGCCTAACGGCGCCAGCAATCCGCTTTACTTGCAAGTGCTCGATCTGCAAGCGCAAAAACCGGCCCTCGAGACTGAGATTGCCGAAGCCCAGGCGGCTCTTGAAAAGCTAGAAAACGGTTTGAAATCCAGAGCCAATACCGATGTCGGTTTCACGCTCAAAAAAGCCGAGTTGCAGTCCTTAAAAACGGCCCGTGATTCGCTCCAACTGCGCCTTCGCGACGCCCAGCTCTTTGTCAATAATTCGCTGGGTTATTTCAGCGTTCGCGAACCGGCCACCATGGGTAACATCAACTACAAGAGCCGCTGGATTAAAGTTGGGATTCTCGGTTTTCTCGCTGCTTTCGCGGGTCTGGTTTTGACATTGGGAATCGTGATGCTGAGCGAGGCTTTCGATACGAGCCTCAAGACCGCCGAAGACATCACGCGGGTTACCGGCCTGCCGGTCCTGGCCACGCTCGGTGACCTTCGAAAGATGAGTGCCTCGGCGCAAGTGAATTGGGCATTTCGGACGCTCACGCTCCTGAAAGGCAAACTGAGCAGGAACTCCGACCAGGCCCTCGTCTGTGGAATCATGTCCGCAAATCACGGCGAAGGCCGCTCGACCTGGGTGAATCTCCTGACAAGTGCCGCCAGCCAGCGTGGGCTGCGCGTTCTTACGGTCGATACTCGACCGACCGCCGCGGCACCCAGCACTGGCGAAGCTTCTCGCGATAAGTCTGCGCCCGTTTCGCAAAAAGCCGGTCCGAAGACAGAAGAGAAAAATGAGGGCGCCAGCACGATTCATCTTCCGGATCACCCGCCTGTTCCTGAAACTAGCGTAATAACGACGCCCGCAATGGTGGCGCAAAAATTCGAGGACCCTAATTGCCAGGCGGTCGTTCACATTCCATTACCTGGCTGGGTTTGGAGTTTGGAGCGGCGTAAACAATGGCAGGACGCTCTCGATACGTGGAAAGACATAGATAATCTGGTGATCTTCGTGGAACTGCCGCCTGCCTCCGAACCGGAAGCCGTTCTGCTGGCCGAGAATTTGCCGCAACTCATCTGGCTCGTGGGCAGTGGAATGGCCGATACAGTCGAAACTAAAACGCATCTGGAAACAATTCAACACGCCCGCTGCAATCTGGTCGGAGCGGTTCTGAACTACGCGCCCCCGCCGCTTTTTAATACGCGCCTTGCCCGGTGGTTCCAGCGGATGACCACGATGTTTCTTTTGCTTGGAACTCTCAGCTTCGTTCGCGCCGACGAATTGGAACCTTCTGTTCAACTAGCGCAGGCCACGCCGAATCCGGAGCTTCGTCCGGCCGTGGCAACGGGGAGCGAGAAAATGGCTTTCAGTGCGTCCGCCCGCCGCAAACGCGCTGCCTGGCAGGAACGTTTGACGTTCGGGCCCGGTGACGCCATGGACATTCACGTTTTTGGAAAGCCAACGCTCAGCCGGACGAACGTGGTAGTTGCGCCGGACGGCCGCATCAGTTTTCTGCAGGCGAACAATATTCCAGTTTCCGGGATGACCGTCGAAGAATTGCGGGCAAAGCTCGACTCAGAACTCGCCCGTTATTACACCGAAGCGGCCGCGCCGCGCACCATCGTTGTTCCGGTGGCTTTCGCCAGCAAGAAATATTTCATGCTTGGAAAGATTAACGGCAAAGGCGCCTATGTCATGGACCGGCCAATCACGCTGGTCGAGGCTGTGGCGCGGGCAAAAGGAATTGAAACGGGGCTTTATCAGCGCACCACCGTAGAAGTGGCGGACTTGGGACATAGTTTTTTAGTTCGGAACGGGGAAAAGCTGTCGCTGGATTTTGAGAAGCTTTTTCAGGAAGGCGACCTTTCGCAGAACGTCCTGCTTGAACCGAATGACTATATTTACTTCGCATCGACTTCAGTAAACGAGATCTATGTTCTCGGCGAGGTGATGAGCCCGGGACCGATCGGATTTGTGCCGAATGCCACCGTGCTGACTGCGATTACCGACCGGGGCGGCTATAGTGATCGCGCCTTTAAGAAGCGCGTCCTCGTCGTTCGCGGTTCGCTTCGCCAGCCCGAAACTTTTGTCATTGATACGGGTGGAGTGCTCGATGCGCGCTACAAAGATTTTAAACTCCAACCGCGGGACATCGTGTATGTCGGTCACCGGCCCTGGGTATATGCCGAGGACCTGCTGGACGAGGCCGCCAGTTCGTTTATCCAGGGAGCAGTGACTACATGGTCGGGCGTCAATATCGGGCCGATCATTACGAAGCGACTTTTGCCAAGAGCGCGTTGAAGTGAGATTGACGAATAACCCGTAACTAATGACCAATTAATTTCCAATGAATCAATGACCAGACTCCATTCGGTTGTTCAGCCGCCATTCCGGCTGCGCCAATGAGTCGTTCCTTGGAAACAAGTTATCGTTGTTCGTCTTTAATACGCGGTAGGGAAACTACAACTCGTTAAAATGAAATATTGGGGTACCGCACTCGTTACAGCATTAGCGGGCGTGCTAATGACCGGCTGTTTCGTCACAAAAACGGGGCAACCATTTGATGCCCGCGCGCCGCGCCGAAGCGCCGTGCTTCTAACGAACCTCGCCACGGTCGAATCAACCAACCGAATTACGTCGGATTTGCTCAAACCGATGACCAACTTCTTCCGCCTCGGTCCTGGCGACAAGATAGAATTGGAAGTTCTGAGCGACACGAACAGCCGCGCGCTTCTCAACGTCGCCCCGGACGGGCGGCTCTATTACTCGCTGCTTCCCGGAATCGACGTTTGGGGATTGACTCTCGCGGAGGCCAGCGAACAGCTTGAGAAACAACTGGCCAAGTACTACACCGCGCCCCAGGTTTCATTGCAACTGCGCGCGGTGGACAGTTCCAGAGTTTGGATTCTGGGTCGCGTCGCGAATCCCGGAATTTACCCGATCGTATCGCCGATGACCGTCTTGGAAGCCGTCGCCCTTGCTGGCGGAACACTCACTTCTTCCGCTTCCGGAACGACGGAAGATTTGGCGGACCTATCCCATGCATTCATCGTGCGTGAAGGTGAACGATTGCCGGTCAATTTGGAGCGTTTGCTGCGCGAAGGCGATATGTCGCAAAACATCTACCTGGCACCGGATGATTTTATTTATTTCCCGTCCGCTCTTGCGCGCGACATTTACGTCCTGGGCGCGGTGCGCAATCCGAAGGCGATCGGGCGTCAGCATAACACCTTAATTGGCGCCATCGCCGATGCGGGCGGACCCGCTAAAAACGCTTTCCTGAGTCATGTTGCGATTGTGCGGGGTTCTCTCGATAACCCGAAAATTGCAGTCGTTGATTATCAGCCCATCGTCACCGGAAATGCGCCCGACGTTCAGCTTGAACCCCAGGATATCGTGTATGTCCCGTTTAGCCCGTATCGTTTCCTGACGAAATACCTCGACTTGATTCTGCGCACCTTCGTGCGCGCCGTGGCCATTAACGAAGGCGCCCGCGCTGCCGAACCCGGAGCCGCCCCCGCGGGCGTAAGCATTGGAATAACAGGTTCATCGGGCACCTTGCTCACCCCTGGCGGCTCTGTCGGCACCACCGGCGGCGCAACTGGCGCCGGCACCACGGGTACGACCACGCCGTAACCTATTTCCCTTCTGTCCCCCCGGGTTTGATGCGTTGTTTTGCGGTTTCGCGAACTCCGCCACATCCGCATCTTGTCCTTCGGACCAAACTCGCGGTTGCAGCCGCGCAAGCCGGACACTAAGCTGCGCCCGCGCACAATGAAGATTTTTATCGACGGCCAGTATTTCGACGAAAACAGCGCGAAGATTTCGGTTTTCGACCATGGTCTGCTGTACGGGGACGGGATTTTTGAGGGGATTCGCGCCTACAATGGGCGAGTCTTTAAACTCAAGGAGCACATTGACCGGTTATTTTATTCCGCCAAGGCGATTTTGCTGACGATTCCGATGTCCCACGCGGAGATTTGCCGTGCGGTGGTGAATACCTGCCGGGAAAACAGTTTGCGCGAAGGTTACATTCGACTCGTCGTCACACGCGGCGTGGGCGGGTTGGGGCTGAACCCAAACAAGTGCAAGAACCCTTCGGTGATCGTTATTGCCGATAAGATTCAGCTATATCCCCACGAGTATTACGAGAATGGCTTGCAGATCATTACCGTCCCGACAACGCGCAATCTGCACAGCGCGTTGAACCCAGCGATCAAATCACTCAATTATCTCAACAATATTCTGGCGAAAATCGAGGCGAATAACGGTGGTTGCGAGGAAGCGATCATGCTGAACAGCGAGGGCTACGTCGCCGAATGCACGGGCGACAACATTTTCCTGATCAAAGGCGATGAAATGTTGACGCCGCCGTTGAGTGCCGGAGCGCTTTATGGTATAACCCGTGGCGTGGTGATTGACCTCGCGCGCGAGGCCGGACTCCGCGTGAGTGAGCCGAATTTGACGCGCTACGACGTTTTCAATGCGGATGAGTGTTTTCTGACCGGAACTGGCGCCGAGGTCGTTCCGGTTGTCAAAGTCGATGGCCGGATAATTGGTGCGGGTGCGCCTGGCAAACGAACGCGCGATTTAGTAAAGCGCTACCACGCGCTCGTGCAGTCGAGTGGCGAGCCAATCATTTGATCCGGATCAAATGAATCCCGGTCATGCTCAAGAAAGTGTGGATAAATACCGATTGCTGTGGTGGCCTCGTGCCGCCCGGCAGAGTGCAAATGATTGTAAGTCGATTAAGCTGTGATAAATTGAGGGCCGCTAAAGTCATTGGATTGACTTCGATTTTTTCCGGACGGATATACACCTAGTATGCTCTGCGATATTTGCAAAAAGAACGTGGCCACGGTTCACCTGACCCAAATGGTCGAGGGCAAAACAAAGAAGGTGGACCTTTGCGAAGCCTGCTCGAAGGAGAAGGGGGTGGACGATCCGACCGGTTTTTCGCTGGCCGATCTTTTACTCGGATTGGGAGCAGCCCAGGAGATTGAACAGGCATCAGCCGGCGGTGAAACGAAATGTCCACACTGCGGGTTTACCCAAGCCGATTTCAAGAAAGCAGGGCGCCTTGGATGCTCGGAGTGTTACAAGGTTTTTGCCGAAGGATTGGAAGGCCTGCTCAAGACGATGCATAAAGGAACGCGCCATGTGGGAAAAGTGCCGCATATTTTCCGGCAAACCCAGGATTTGACCGATAAGCTAAAGAGTCTTCAGAAGAAATTGGAGAAAGCGATTGCCAGTGAAGATTTCGAAAACGCCGCGTCCCTGCGCGACGAAGTCAAAGCGCTGCGCGCGCAAATGACGGAATTGAGCGTCAAATGAGTGTTTTGGACCATATCAGCACGCCGGAAGAAGCGAGCAAGCGGGAAGGACCCCATAGCCGAATCGTCCTTTCGAGCCGCGTGCGTCTGGCGCGCAACGTGAAGAACTGGCCTTTTCCGGGTTACGCCAAGAAGCCGGATCGCGTTGAGGCTCTTAAATCGATCCGTCCTGCGATCGAAAATCTTCCCCAGATGGAGGGCGGGTTTTCAGAAACGATGGATAATCTCACCGCGCTTGATAAGCAGATTTTAGTCGAGCGGCATTTGATCAGCCGCGAGCATGCGGCAAAGAACGCTGGAAGCGGTTTGGTAATCAGCAAGGACGAGGGTCTTTGCGTGATGATCAATGAAGAGGATCATTTGCGCATGCAAGCGCTCAAGCCCGGTCTCCAATTAAAGGAAGCGTGGCAAGCCATCGATCAATTTGACTCGACTCTGGAAAAAAAGCTCGATTACGCGTTCAGTCCAGAGCTTGGCTATCTGACTGCTTGTCCAACCAATCTCGGCACCGGCATTCGGGTCAGCGCGATGCTGCATCTACCCGCCCTGGTTTTGAGCGAGCAGATCAACCAGATCGTCCAGGCCGTGAACAAACTCGGACTCGCGGTGCGCGGACTTTACGGTGAAGGAACCGAAGCGCTCGGGAATATATTTCAGGTGTCGAACCAAATGACCCTCGGCGAGCAAGAGACGGATATTGTTGAGCGGCTCAACAAGGTTCTCGCGCAGCTCATCGAGCACGAAGAAAACGCCCGCGCGTCGCTGCTTGAGAAAAAACCCAAAATTCTTTTTAACCACATTGGCAGAGCCTATGGCACCCTTGCCAATGCCCATAGCATCACCTCAAAAGAGACGATGAATCTGCTTTCCTTGATGCGCCTGGGCGTGGATTTAGGGCTGTTTGCCGGCGCCAAGATGGCTTTGGTAGATGAGCTGTTCATCACCACGCAGCCAGCGCATTTGCAAAAGCGGTTTTCCGAAAAACTTTCGGCCGAAGAGCGCGATATCCTGCGCGCCGATATGTTGCGCGAGCGCCTTCGCAACGTAAGCCGGCCAAATACTGATTCTTTAACGTCAACTAAACCCGGCGAAGCTGGACAAAAAGAATGATCCAGCGCATGTTCGAATGATCGTATTATGAGCGAAGAAGCGATGAACAACTTCACCCCCCGCGCTCAGCAAGTGCTCGCTCTTGCCCGCAAGGAGGCTGATCGTTTTAACCACAATTTTGTCGGCACGGAACATCTGTTGCTTGGATTGATTAAACTTGGCCAGGGGGTGGCCGTGAACGTCTTGCAAAAGATCGGCTTGGACCTTGAAACGGTGCGGATGGAAGTCGAAAAACTGGTCGGCACCGGGCCCGACCAAAAGATGATCGGCAACATTCCTTACACGCCGCGCGTTAAAAAAGTGCTTTCGCTCGCTGCCAAGGAAGCTAAAGCGCTGAATCATACCTACGTCGGCACAGAACATATTCTGCTCGGTTTGCTTCGCGAAGGGGATGGAGTGGCTGCGCGCGTCCTGAAAAACATGGATGTCGATATTGAGCAGACGCGGCAGGAAATACTCAAAGAACTCGATCCGAATTTCAATTCTGGCGAGGAGACGCCAGCCGGTGAAGGCGGCGCTCCTGAGAAGGGCAACGAGAAGAAGGGCGAAGTCAAAACTCCTGCCCTTAAAGCTTTTGGCCGCGACCTAACGGAGATTGCCCGCAAGGGCGAGATGGACCCGGTCATCGGCCGCAAAAATGAAATCGAACGGGTCATCCAGATTCTTTGCCGCCGCACCAAAAACAATCCGGTGCTCCTCGGAGAAGCTGGAGTTGGAAAAACGGCGATTGTTGAAGGACTCGCCCAGGAAATCGCCAAAGGGAACGTCCCGGAAATTCTGCGTGACAAGCGCGTCATAACCCTCGACCTGGCGTTAATGGTTGCCGGCACCAAATACCGCGGCCAGTTCGAGGAGCGCATCAAAGCCGTGATGGACGAAATCCGCCGCGCCAAGAACATCATCCTTTTTATTGACGAGTTGCACACCATCGTAGGAGCCGGTTCTGCCGAGGGCACGATGGACGCCTCGAATATTATCAAGCCGGCATTAAGCCGCGGCGAGATGCAGTGCATTGGGGCAACGACGCTCAACGAATATCGCAAATATATCGAAAAGGATGCCGCGCTGGAACGCCGCTTCCAAAGCGTAAAGGTCGAAGCCCCGTCCGTCGATGAAGCGATCCTCATTCTTAAGGGACTTCGCCACAAATACGAGGCGCACCACAAAGTCGAATTTACTGAAAAAGCGCTCGAAGCCGCCGTTAAACTCTCGGACCGTTATCTCACCGGGCGTTTTCTGCCAGACAAGGCGATTGATCTCATGGATGAAGCCGGCTCGCGCGCGCGGATCGGCGCGATGACCCGTCCGCCTGAAGTCAAGGACATTGAAGCCGAGATCGAGGAAATCAAGAACCGCAAAGAGCGTTCGATCAAAGAGCAGGATTTCGAAGGCGCGGCCGCGATGCGCGACAAGGAAAAGCACGCCAAAGAACGCCTCGAAGCAGTGCTCAACGAATGGCGGCAGAATCGCGAAGAAAAGCGCGTTGGCGTTAATGATGACGATATTCTCCAGGTGGTCGCGAAATGGACCGGCATTCCACTTAAGCGGATGGAGCAGGGGGAAGCGCAGAAGCTTCTCACCATGGAAGTGGACATGGCCAAGGTTGTTGTCGGCCAAAAGGAAGCAGTCACCGCTCTTTGCAAAGCTTTGCGCCGCTCCCGCGCGGACCTGAAAGACCCGAAACGCCCCATCGGCACGTTTGCCCTTCTCGGGCCAACGGGTGTCGGCAAGACGCTTCTCGCCAAATCGCTCGCCGAGAACATGTTTGGCGACGCCAAATCGCTCATCCAACTCGACATGAGCGAATACATGGAGAAATTCACCGTCTCGCGGCTGGTTGGATCGCCTCCCGGATATGTCGGTTATGAAGAAGGCGGACAGCTCACCGAAGCAGTCCGGCGCCGTCCTTATTCCGTGGTGCTCTTTGACGAAATCGAGAAAGCGCACCCTGACGTGATGAACATGCTCCTCCAGATTTTGGAGGAGGGAAAACTCACCGATAACGTGGGGCGTGTCGTTGATTTCCGGAATACAATCATTCTCCTGACTTCAAACGTCGGAGCCGAAACCATTCGCAAGCAATCGACCATTGGTTTTAACGCGGCGAGCGATGAAACCAATTACGAGAAGATGCGCGATAAGATTATGGACGAAGCCAAGCGCGCTTTCCGTCCGGAATTTTTGAACCGCCTCGATGACATCATCGTGTTTCGGTCGCTTAACAAACCTGACCTTATCGAAATCCTGGACCTCGAAGTTCAAAAGGTCATGGAACGGCTTAAGAACCGGAATATCATTCTCGAGCTCGATCCAAAGGCGAAGGATTTCCTCGTGGAAAAAGGATTCGATCCTGTCTATGGGGCGCGTCCAATGCGTCGTGCGGTCGAACGCTATCTCGAGGACCCGCTCGCGGAAGAAATTCTGCGCGGGAAGCTGCACGACGGCTTAGTGAGCGTCACGGTCGAAGGTGACCGCCTTGCCTTCACTCAGAACGCCGCCGCTGCGGCCACCGAAGAACAGCCGGCCGTGAGCTGACAATTCTCAGCACTTTTGCCAACTCCGCGAGCGATTCAATCGTTTGCGGAGTTTTCTTTTGCACGGCTTGGAAGAGATCCATTCTCGCTTACGCAATCGCCTATCAGGAAACTGGATGCTTCCAAATCGGAACGACTCGCTTCATTTCATCGATGAGGAATTTGCACGCTTCGAATGCTTCCGCGCGATGCGGGGCAATGACCTCTACCCAAAGTGATGGTTCGTTGACTCGCACGGTCCCGGAACGGTGAATTAATCGGACCGATTCAATAGGCCAGCGCTTTTCGACCATATCGAAAATCAGTTCGAATTGATGCCGCGCCATTTTTTCAAAAGCCTCGTAATTCAGTGCCGCAATCGGCTGACCGTTTTCTTCCTGCCGAACGTAGCCGAGAAATGCGACCACCGCGCCCATGGCAGGGGAGATGGAGCGGTTGGCACAGAGTGCCGGTTCATCAATTGGTTCAGTTTGAATCTGCAGCCAGCGTTGCATTTAGCCTCCTTGCACCGGCGGAAAAAGGGAAACTTCGTCGCCTTCATGCAACTCAAAATCAGGAGCTTGATATTCCAAACCCACCGCTACAAGGGTCGAACGTTCCATCTCCTTGAGTCGGGGAAACCGGGCATAGAGCCGCTGAAGGATTGCTCCAAGCTTTGTGCCGTCCGGTACGCTTTCCTCCGCGCGGCTGCATCCTGTCAGATCGCGAAAATAAGAGAAGAATTGAACGTTTATGATCATCGTGAGTAAACTTCGGGACGCAGAACCCCAATGAACGGCAAGTTCCGATAACGTTCCGCGTAATCCAAACCGTAACCGACCACAAACGCATCCGGGATTTCGAAGCCAACGTAATCAGCCTGCATCTTTTCGGAGCGCCGCGTCTTTTTTTCGAGCAGAACGCATATCTTAAGCGTGCGAGGCCGTAATGCCCTTATTTTCGCGACCACATGCTTCAGCGTGCGCCCAGTATCGAGAATATCATCAACCACCAGAACGTGCCGCCCTCGAACATCGACCTTAAGTTCCTTTGTGAAGACCAACTCACCGGAGGTAGTGCTCGCGCCATAACTAGATACCCCCACGAAATCGAGGCGCAATGGAAGCTTTAGATGCCGGATTAAATCAGCGAGAAATAAAACCGTTCCGTTCAATACTGCCACAATGACCAACTCACGCCCTTTATACTCTTTTTCGATGCTTCGAGCCAGAGAACGAACCCGCCGACGAATTTTCTCCTCGGGAAGTAGGACTCGGTGCAACTCGTTGGACCAGTGTTGCACAACCGGAACCGGAGCGTTAAGACATCTCATTCTTTGACCGCCGTGACGCATCGGGCGCAGATGGTTGGGTGTTCGGGAGCCTCGCCGATATCGGATTCGTAATGCCAGCAACGTTCGCATTTTTCTCCACTGGCGCGAACGACCTCGATGACCGGCAGGCCTTTGACATCTTTATCGGAATTGGCCGCGCCGGGAAGATGAAACGGCTCGAGTTGAGAGACGTTCAGCATTTCTTTCAGACTCGGCAAATGCTGCGCCGTCCAGGTGGAAATACCGTCGCGCAACCCGAGCTTCACCCGGGCCTCGAGGGCTTTCCCAATGATTTTGTTTTGGCGCGCTTTTTCCAGTTCTGGCAGCACCTGTTCGCGAAGAGAAAAGAGGTCGTCCCAAACTTTCTTTTCCTCGTCGCTCCTTGGGAAAAGGGTGGGGCGCCATTCCGCTTCGTGAACGGACCCTGAACATCCGGGGATGGCTTCCCATGCCTCGTCCGCCGTAAACGCAATCATTGGCGCAAGCATCTGACAAAGCCCGCGCACGATTTTGCAAAGCGCGGTTTGCGTGCTCCGGCGGCGATGAGAACCCGCGGCATCCGTGTAAAGCCGGTCCTTCACAATATCGTGGTAAATGGCGGAAAGTTGCACAGCGGCGAATTGGCTGATGCGCTGATACGCCACGTGGAATTCGTATTGATCGTAGGCCGTCGCGACCGCCTGCTCGAGTTCGGCAAATTCTCCCATGACCCACCGGTCGAGGCCGGTCAGGGCAGCATCTTCAACCATGTGCTTCGCCGGATCAAAGTCATAGAGATTCGAAAGCTGATAGCGGAGCGTATTGCGGATGAGCCGGTACGTTTCCGCGACTTTGTTAATCCGCTCTTCGCTCACCACAATGTCATTGCGGTAATCCTGGGACGCGACCCACAAGCGGACCACATCCGCTCCATATTTTTTGACGTAGGCTTCGCTCGTTTGCGGCTTTTCGTATCCACCCTGACCCTGCTTGGATTTTGAAATCTTTTCCTTGTCGGCATCGACCATGAACCCGTGAGTCAGAACGGTTTTGTAGGGGGCGGACCCGTTTCCGGCGAGCGAAAGCAAAAGTGAGGATTGAAACCAGCCGCGGTGCTGGTCGCTGCCTTCCAGGTAAACATCGGCCTGCCATTGCTGGACGTTTTTCGGCGATGCTGGTGGAACTCCGCGGTGCTGCAATTCCGGCCGGCGCATGATCACCGCGCGTGAGGACGAACCGGAATCGATCCAGACATCAAGCGTATCAACCGATTTCGTTTCTGCTTCCGGTCCGCTCCAATCCGTCGGCCGCACCAATTTCCAAAGGTCCTTGGCTGCGGTCTCAAACCAGATATTCGAGCCATGCTTCTCGAAAAGGTCCGCGGTATTTCGCACCACGCGGCCGTCGAGGATCGCTTGGCCGTGGGACGCGTAGAATGCGGGAATGGGCACGCCCCAGGTGCGCTGGCGCGAAATGCACCAGTCCGGGCGCGACTTCACCGCTCCTTCGATCCGGTTCTTGCCCCAATCGGGAACCCATCGGACATGATCGATCGCCTCGATGGCTTGATCGCGAAAATTCTGGTGATCTATCCGGATGAACCACTGATCCATCGCGCGAAAGATCACCGGCGTTTTGCTCCGCCAGCAATGGGGATAGCTGTGGTGATAATTTTCCTGGTGCAAAAGTGCCTTGCGCAACCGGAGCTCGTGCAAGACGGCTTCATTCGCTTCACTCTTTCCATGCTTTTCGAGAATCGATTTGCCGACCATCTCTGGCGGCATTTGTTGTTCGCGCGGAAGATCGTTGGTATAGGCCAGAGAGCCGTCGTCATCAACGGGCGAATAGATCGGCAGACCGTTCTGCAAACCAAGGTGGTAGTCGTCCATGCCATGCCCAGGTGCGATATGCACAAACCCGGTGCCGGTGGTGTTCTCAACGAATTCATCGCCTGGAAGCAAGCGTCCGGTCCGGTTGCAAAAGGGATGGTGATATTCGATCTGCTTCAGATGCTCGCCGTCCAGGGTGCGGACAATCTCATAGCCCTCCCAATGCGCCTTTTCCGAAACTGATTTCAGCAACTGATTCGAAACGATGTACGCTTCGTCGCCGACCTGCACGAGTGAATAATAAAAGGTCGAATTGAACGCGACGGCCAGATTGGCCGGCAATGTCCACGGCGTGGTCGTCCAGATCAGAATGAAGGTGTTCGTATGGCCGACCAGTTGAAATTTCACATACACGCTTTGGCTGACGTGATCTTTATATTCGACTTCCGCTTCGGCCAAAGCGGTCCGGCACGGGATGCTCCAATAGACGGGTTTCTTTCCTCGATAAACGAAGCCTTGATCAACAATATCCGCGAAGAGGCGAAGCTCATCGGCTTCGTACTCCTTATTCAGCGTCAGGTAAGGATTGTCCCAGTCACCCAAAATTCCCAAGCGTTTGAACTGCACCCGCTGCAAATCGATATACTTTCGCGCGTAGGCTTCGCACGCCTTGCGAATTGCCGCCGCATCGCTCGAGGTGTCGTCGGCCTTTCGCATTTCCTGCGACACTTTGAATTCAATAGGCAAGCCGTGCGTATCCCATCCCGGCACGTATGGCGCGCTTTTGCCCCGCAGCGTCTGATACTTGACGATGATGTCCTTGAGAATCTTGTTGAGAGCCGTCCCGATATGCACGTCGCCATTGGCAAAGGGCGGGCCGTCATGAAGCACAAATTTCTCATGGCCTCTGCGCTGCTCCTGAATCCGCTGATAAAGGCCGCCCGCCCGCCATTTCTCCAACCGCTGCGGTTCGCGCAGCACCAGATCGGCTTTCATGGCGAAGTCGGTTCTCGGCAGGTTCAGTGTGTCCTTGTATTCCATTAAAGACGCGCAACGTACTAAGCGGCAAAATGAGTGTCAAACCGCCTTGGAGGATTCAACGGCCAGCATCCTGCGGCTCCTTCGCTCTTTTTGGGGGTGCTCGACGTTGGGCGAAACCTCCTCGCTGGCCCCATGAATATTTGGACGAACGATGTTGAAATCAACCCGATGATGTTGAGTCGATGCAGGCGCCTGGCGGTCCGATTTCGCGAGATCGAGGAGGAGTTTTTGGCGTTTGTAATCGAGGGCGGCGAGTTTCTCGATGCTCGTCAGAAGGCGGCTGAAGGTTTTGGAATGCGCGTTGGTGCGGGCAAGTTCGAATGCCTGGTCATGAAGCAGTTGACTGATGGCGCGCTGAATGCGATCGGCCCCGAAAAGCTGGGAGGAAGATTCCAAATCGTGAACGGTATCGAGAATGTGGGTATGAAGATGAGCGTGGCTTTCGCCAATAATTTTGGCCTGAAGCCGGAGCAGGGTGGTAGGGTGAATTTTGAGTCCGAGGCCATTCGGAAGCGGCTGGAGAATGCGATCCCGCAGAGTTGAGAAGTCCATTCCGGCGACAATCCAATCGACCAGTTGGTTTTGCTGTTCGAGAGTTAAAGCGTGATAGAACGAATCGGCACGCAGCTTTCGCCTCATGGAATCCGCGGTGAAGGCGGTGTTAACGCGGGAGACAGAGAGCGAATCTTTGGCAAAAGTTGAATCTTCGCTCACATTATCACTCGAATGCTGATTTTGAGGAGTGGCCTTTTCCGGAGACGCAAGCTCGTTAACCGTAGCCACTTGAAGAAGTTCTGAGTCGTTAACGTTATCTGCAGCGAGTGTGCCGTTATTGTGATTTCCAGGCACAGGATCCGGGAGAACCGTGACTGGAGGTTTCGAATATGTTTCTGGCTGGTTAATCATAATTAGCGACAGAATACGGAGATGGGTGTGACAACCGTAGTCATACACCATCAGCTTTCTGATGGCTTTCTCGGCAAATCAGTGCCACCCGGGAACCGATCTGAAACGGACGGGGATCACGAAAGAATGAGGGAAGTGCGGGGAAAGGAAGGGGCCATTATTGGGATTGGGATATCCTTCTTGACTTAATCTACAAATGTAGAGAATGCTTTACGAAAGCCGTGAAAAAACCGATTCAACTGAACGACACTGAATGGGCCATTATCAACGAGGTCTGGCGCAGTGAACCGGTCGCCGCTCCCGGCGTGACCGAGGCGCTCGAAAAATCGCGAGGCTGGAGTTACAGCACGGTTCGGACGTTCATGGACCGGATGGTCGCCAAGGGGTATTTGAAGTCCGAAAAGCTGCGGAATCTGACCCTGTTTCGCTCGGCGATTAAGAAAAAGGACGCGCAGAAAGGCGAGGTGCTAACAACGTTGCGAAATGCGTTCAACGGCGCATTTACGCCCCTAGTGCAGTGCCTGCTCGATTCGCGCGAGGTCAGCGACGAAGAGCTTGAGGAATTGGAAAAGTTGATCGCGGCGCGGAAAAAGAAATGAATCGGGAGGTTTCTGCATGAGCGGCTTTCTTGACCTTTTGAATCGTTGCGGAGAATGGTTCGTGCCCGTGGCTTATCGCATGCTCCTGCAAAGCTCCGTTCTGATCATGATTATCGCGGCCCTCGATTTTTTACTGCGAAAACGGGCTCGCGCTCTCGTGAGATATAGCTTTTGGATGCTCGTGCTGATCAAATTAGTGCTCCCGGTGAACCTCTCTTCGCCCGCCAGTGTGGTGACGATTACGCCAAAGTTCGAGTACTCACCGCCCGTTATCTCTTTCGAGCCACCATTCGAAACATCGGCGTCCGAAGTGAATGCGGAACACGCCCTCGACCGGATGGATGCCTCGGAGAATCCGGTCATCGTTCCGGTTCCATCCAAACCAGAGGTGGCTCGGCGGAAAGCGACGCCTCATCTCTTCGGCCTTGTTTTCCTGGCGTGGATGATTATCGGCGCGGCGTTGGTCGGAATTGTCCTGTGGCGCGCGGCACGTCTGCACGTTTTTGTCCGCTCGTGCGACGCGGCTTCGGGTGAGTTGGAAGCCGTGCTTGATTGGTGTTCGCGTGCGCTCGGTTTGCGACGGCGAGTGGAATTGAGAGTAAGCGGACAAAACGTCACGCCCTCGCTTTGTGGTGTCCTCCGTCCGTGTATTGTCCTGCCGAGGCCGCTTGTGGAGAGGCTTTCGAGCAATGAGATGAAAGCCGTGCTGCTGCACGAATTAATTCACTTCAAACGGAAAGATGTGTTGGTGAACCTCGCGCAAACGGTGCTGCAAATCGCCTATTTTTTCCATCCGCTCCTTTGGGCTGCCAACGCGCGCATTCGCAAGCTGCGCGAAGAGGCGGTGGACGAATGCGTGCTCGTGGCGATGGGGAGGGAGGCGGAGACCTACCCGGAAACTCTCATTAGTGTCGCGAAGCTGGCGGTAGAATCGCGTCCGTTGTCATTTGGCGGGGTTGGGATCATGGAATCCAAGAGCGCGTTTGCAGCGCGCGTGCGGCGCATTCTGACCCGACCCTTTCCTAGTTCCGCGAAGCTCGGCGGCGCCGGTCTGGTCACTATTTTAATCCTGGCCTTTTGCATTTTGCCGATGGCTGGGCGCGGGAAAGAGAAGACAGACGCGGTGCCGGAGAATCAAGAGCAGGATAGCACGGACTTCCTCGCTTCTCTGAAGATTTTCCCGGACCCAAATTTTCCCGAGTTCCAATCAACAACGAATCGGCTTTATGAGTCGGCGGACAAGTTCCTGCCGCTCATTTTGAAACAGATGCGTCAACCGATCGCGGATGCCGATAATCGCGAATTGCGGCAGGAACGGGGAAAATTGATCTGGGCCCTGCAATTCATGGGTGACAAAGCCGCGCCAGCCATTCCGGCTCTCATTAAAGAACTCGAGAATGATGATCCCGCGGCGCAACGAGGGCCGCACTATTCGGATTACCCGCCGGCATTCTGGGCGGCGACTGCTCTGGGAGCTATTGGACCCGCGGCAAGCAACGCCGTGCCCGTGCTGATCGATGCCGCGCACTTTGGCAATTACAAAGCGTTTCCGGCGCTTGCGCGAATTGCGCCAGAATCTTCGGAAGTGGCGGCTCTTGTGATCCACGGTTACCGCGATCTCAGCAAGGGGAATGGCGGGAACGCGAACTTTTCCCGCCTGGCGGCACTAAGCGGAATTTCGATTCTTGCGCCGCGGTCCGAAAAAGCGCGCGAAGTCCTTTTCGAGGCGATCACGGATGGCGATCCGTTCGTTCAGCAGAGCGCGGTGCGCCTCATCCGCAAAGAGAATATTTCGGGAGGTGAAGCCGCGCTCAAGCGCGCTCTGGAAAATGAAGAGACCAGCGTTCAAACAGCCGCCGCTTTGGCGGAAGCCGGAGATCATTCCAATGAAGTTCGCGAGAGCCTGGTCAAGGGGCTGAAGGATCCCGCCACGCAGTTGCTTGCGCTTCGAGCGCTCCAGCCATTGGTGACGGAAGGCGGTGATTGGCTTAACGATGTGCTGCGGCTCGTGAATATTTCGGACAAATCGGTTCGAACCGCGGCGTTGGAACTTTTACCCCAGTTTCCCGCAGCGGCCTCCGACGGGTTGATTGCCGCCGTTTCGCCATTACTGGACGATTACGATCCGCAGATGCGGCGCCTCGCGGTCCTGGCTTTGGGATCAACGGATGTGATGAGACCGGAAACCATTGCGGCGTTGCGAAAGGCACTCGCGGATCCAAAGAAAGATGTAAAAACCGCCGCGCTCCAGGCGGTCGAGCGACTGAAAGTCTCAGAACTTGCGCCAGACGTGTTGAAGCTCGCGGAAGACCCGGACGAGGAAGTCCAAACCAGCGCCTGGATGACGGCCACGCTCTTCCCGCGGGAGGGCAAGGCCTTGGTCCCAACGCTAATCAAAGCGCTCGAGTCGGGCGGAGGGTGGGCGGCGGCGATTGGACTCGGGAATATTGGGGCCGAAGCGGCGCCTGCTGTTCCTTCGCTGAGCAAAGCATTGCAGCAGTCCAACGCCGTGCTGAACAACGCGATTTTTGCCCTTGGGAAAATTGGTCCCGCCGCGCGCCCTTCCATTCCGGAAATTGAGAAGCTCTTAACAAACCGTGAACCGATGATCCGCCTGAATGCGGCGCTGGCCCTTTGGCGGATTGACCGGCGCAAGGAGATTGTTCAGGTGCTAAAATCGTGGCTCGAATCAGAAAAGAATTGGGATCGATTGGCATTCGTGAACGCCGCCAGCACGCGCATCTATCTGCTTAATCTCGCAAAAGAATTGGGTCCGGACGCACAGGAACTGCTCCCGCTGGTGAGACAACTCACACAACCTCCAAAGCCGGCGATTCGCACCCCAGAGAAAGCCGCGGCGAAGATTGAGCGCAAGTCCGCGGAGAATTCGCCGTTCAAAAGTAAATCGAACGAAGAACTGCTCGCCGAATATCAGCCATACGCGGAGATGCGGATTCGATCCCAAGCAGCGATTGTCGGCGAATTGATCGGCCGACCGGATGCAGTGACCTTTCTGGCGAGCAAATTAAGGAAAGACCCGACGCGGCCGGAAACGGCAAATGCTTTACAGAACCGGCTAAAAGCAACGTGGCTTCTTACGAAAAAGAGACCGGCCGCACTTCCCGCTTTGCCGTTGCTCCTCGATTGTTTCGAAGATGACGAGGAGGTGCGGCGCGGGGCGGCGGATTGTCTGGCGGCCATTGGCCCACGCGCCAAGGAAGCGATTTCAACTCTCATCGAGGAATTGCAATTTCAAAACCGGCGCGCCGCCAATGCGTTGGCAAAAATTGCTCCAGCATCCACGGAGGTCCAAGATGCAATCGTGACTGTCCTGATGGATGACACCAAAACCGCAGATTTTCGGTGGCAGAGCCTGGAAGCGGTTCATCAGATGACCGTGCGGAGCCCAAAACTCGCAGCCGCGTTGGCGCGATTAGCTGAGGAAGGAGAGGGCGAGTTGAAGAATGCGGCGTTGCGTTTGAAAGGTGTTTCGAAAGAAGGCGTGACCTTCGGTCGCACGCCTTGGGCTAATTACACGGAGAAAGATATTCCCTCCTTGATCTCCAAATTGCGCGCGGACCCAAAGGATCATATCGCATTGATGGGACTCAGCGAAGTGGCGACGAACTCAGACGAAGCGCTCGACCTGTACATCGAATTGCTGGAAGGAAGAAAGGCACGATTCAGTGGTAATGTGATAGTGGCGATAATGAAGCAAGGCGCACGGGCAGCCAAAGCAGTTCCAGTTCTAGTCAAAGCGACGGCGGACGAGGACACGGTAATCGCCAACAACAGCGTCCATGCTCTCGGCAGGATTGGCCCTGCAGCAATTGACGCCAAACCGCGTTTGATTGAGTTACTGGAGGACCCAGATTCGAACATACGCCAGAATGCCGCAAATTCGTTACATTTGGTTGACCCAAACTTTGACTCGTCTGGTTCTATTCGATTTGAACAAAAACCTAAGTAATTTCCTCATTGTTATATGTACCATTGGCGAAACCGTTTGAGATTTGTTTGCGTGATTTTCCTCAATGCGCGCGCTCTGTGCCACCTTGCATTTGCGGGACTAACGCTCGCTGGCAAGGTCTTGGATACCAACAGCACTCCGGTCTCAGGGGGAACGGTGTTTATCTACAGTGCCGGACCGCGCGTCGGCACAAGCTCGTTTTGTCCGACTTGCTATCCGGATTGCCGAAAGAAGGACGTGACAGGTCCAGACGGTGCTTTTCGGGTTGAAGACCTTGATCCGAACCTCCTCTTTAAGTTGCTGGTGATCGACAAAGGATATCGTCCGCTGTTCGTTCCGAAGACCGATCCGATCAAAAGTCCGCTCGAAATTAAAATCGAGCCGCGACAGGAGGAAGCTCGACCGCATCAAAGCCTGCGAGGGCGGCTTCTCGATCCGGCGGGGAAGCCGGTGTATCGCGCGGTGGTCGAATTCGATTTTTTCTACGGACAGGACGCCAACTGTGGCGGTGCATGCGAGGGGGTTGATTGGGTGGCGGTGACGGACGAAGACGGGAAATTCTTTCTAGGGTCGGAAAAGAAATTCGATTGGATGACGGTGCGCGTGGAAGCGCCCCTGTTCGCGCGGAAGAAGTTCTTTCGATTGAGCAGTGAGCGCGTTCACGATTTGAAATTGACCGAGGGCGCGATGGTGACTGGACGCATCCTTAAAGATGGCAAACCGGCAAAAGGAATCGCGGTGGGCCTGGTTTCCATTGACCGCAGCGATAACTTCACGGGGAACTATGATACTCACACGACTGAGGATGGCCGGTTCGCATTTCTGAATGTTCCGCCGTTCCAGATGTATTACGCCTATACCCTGATGGACTCAGGCAAAGACCCGTTGATTGCGCCCGCGCGAAAAGTGCGAGTGACAGGGGACGGCACAACCAAAGATATTGGAGACCTTCCACTCGTTGCCGGACTGCGGCTCAAAGGGCGAGTCGTGCTATCGGATAAAAACGCGGTTCCGCCCAACACGCAAATCTATCTTGGGCGCGAAGGTCCATGGGATTCGCGGAACGTTGTTCTCGATCCCTACGGCGGTTTCGACCTGCAAGGAATTCCGAGCGAATCCATTTCCCTCGGCGTGCATATTCCTGGATACTGTTTGTCGAATAAGAATAAGAGCCTAGATCGATTGAACGGTGGGACAATCGTCGGACGCGTCGAATCCGACACCTACGTCGAATTGCTTCTTGAACCCGGCAATTTTCAGCGGCCGGATTTCAACAACCTGCCGCAAGGGGTTGATTGGATTCCCAAGGACAAACCGCTCGAAGGGGCGCCATTGGACGAGAAATCGTTGTAAGACTCATTTGCCATGCCAATTACAGTCGATCCAAGATTCATTTTGGAAAACCTTGCGTCACCGGAACAAGAATACCGGTCCATGCGGTGTTGGAGTTGGTGGGAGAAGGAATTAGTCCTTCCGAAATAATTAAGGAGTATTATTCGGACCTAACGGAAGAGGATATTCAAGCATGCATACAGCAAGCAGATCCTTCGTGGTAATCGAGCCGGGAAGGCACCGGATTCGCAGGTGTTCGCCTTAAATCAAATGTTGACGCTTAAAGGATTGCTCAAACGCCGACCTGTTTTTTCAGGGCGTCGGAAATTTTGTTGCTCCAGCGCTGGAGAATTTCGGAGTCTTTTCCCTCGATGAGTAGGCGTGCTTTGGGTTCCGTTCCGGAGTAGCGCAACAGGACTCGGCCGCCGTCATTCTTGAGTTCATTTTCCGCCTCGGTCACGAGTTGAAGCACGCCGTCAAGTTGCTCGAACGGCTTCTTTTCCCGCACGCGGATGTTCGTCACCAGTTGCGGGTATCGCGTCCAGGAGCGTGAGAGATGCGAAAGCAGGCATTGCTTGGCCTTCATGATGCGCAGGATTTGCAGCGCTGCCACCAGCCCATCGCCAGTCGAACTGAAATCGCGGAAAATAAGATGGCCGCTTTGCTCGCCGCCGAGGTTATAGCCATTTCTGAGCATTTCATCGATCACGTTCTTATCACCCACGGCGGTCCGCACCACTTTGCCTCCGGCCGCTTTGATGACGACATCGACTCCGGCATTGCTCATCACGGTGGCAACCACGGTTTTTTCCGCAAGCTGGCCCTGGCTGAGCATGTCCAAGCCGGCAATCACCAGAATGTCGTCGCCATCGATCAGGTTGCCGGTCTCGTCGCAGAGCAAAACGCGGTCCGCATCGCCGTCGTGGGCGATGCCAAGTTGCGCACCGTGTTCGAGCACCTTTTGGCAAATCTGATTGGGATGCATTGAACCGCAGTTTTCGTTGATGTTCATCCCATTGGGTGCGTTGCCATAGACAATCACGTCCGCGCCGAGTTCGCGCAGGACGCATGGGGTGGCTTTGTAGGCGGCGCCGTTGGCGCAATCGACCACGATGCGCATTCCTTCGAGGGTCACGCCGCGCGGAAACGAAGCTTTGGCAAATTCAATATAACGGCCTAAGGCATCGTCGATGCGCACCGCTTTGCCGATGTGGTCCGCCGCCGGGCGAATATTTTCAATCGCGCCGCTGAAAACGAGGTTTTCGATCTGTTCTTCGATATTGTCATCAAGCTTGTAACCATCGGCTCGGAAAAACTTAATGCCGTTATCGGTATAAGGATTGTGGGAAGCGGTAATCGCGATGCCGGCATCGGCCCGCAAACTCCGCGTAACATAGGCAATGCCGGGAGTGGGGAGGGGACCGATGAAGAGAACATCCACACCCATCGAAAGAATTCCTGAAGAGAGAGCGTTCTCGATCATGTAACCGGATAGGCGCGTATCCTTACCGATGACGATCTTGTGCTTGCCAAATCCTCGCGCCATCGCTTCGAGATTTTTGAAGACATGCGCGGAGGCGCGGCCAAGCTTCAGAGCGGTTTCCGCTGTTACCGGTTCCAGATTGGCGGTTCCGCGAACGCCGTCCGTCCCAAAAATCTTCTTTTTACCGTTTGTGCTGCTCATAGGCTCCCAGAACTGGTTAGGTTAGTTGATGGTTTCAAGACTTCAACTTGAACGCGGTCCGGGACCATTCGTTCTAATTTTATCCCGGTCCCCTCCGGCGGGACAAAACGCAACGGAACGGTGTTGGTCCCGCCCTTAAATTCAGTTACATCGACCGTCGCGCGCAAGTCCCCGGCCCAAATCTCACTTAACACCTTTTCATCTCCGTTTAACGTAATATCGACAAAGGCCGGCGTGACCTTGAATTCGCGCGTGTCTGTGGCCGGCTTGGTAATCGTGACCGGGTGAGACACCAAATAGCGGGTGTAATGGGTGCGCAATGCGTAGGTGTCCGGAAAAAGATTCGGTCGTTTATCTTTAGGCTGAAAACCCAGCCACGCGACGACGGCGAGCAAAAAGGCCGTCACCTTCCAAAGGAAATTATTGAGGATCAATTCGCGCATGGTTATTTCGGGTGCGGTTCACCAAGGGGTACCGCCGGCATGCTCGTTTGTTCCCGTGGACGGGGCTTTAATTTTTGACGGAGCCATTCCCGAACGCTCCGCCGCTTCGGCCGCCGCACAAACACGGAAGTGAGGAAGGCGCGCAGTTCTTCCGCGGTGACGTTTCGCACCAGGTGTCCTTTGTAGGCATACGAAATGGCTCCGGTTTCCTCGGAAACAACCACCACCACCGCATCCGTTTCCTCGGTCAGGCCAATCGCGGCGCGATGCCGGGTGCCAAGGGATTTGTTCAGGTCCTGACGTTGGGTGAGCGGAAAAATGCACGCGGCGAAAGCGATTCGATCCCCGATCATGATCACGCCGCCATCGTGAATGGCGTTATTCGGGAAGAAAATGGTTTCCAGCATCTCCGGCGTGGCCTCGCAATCGACCGCGATTCCAGATTCAACCACGTCCTGCAGTTGGATCGATTGCTGGACCGCGATGATTGCGCCGATTCGCACATCGGCCATGCGTTCGACCGCCTGGATGATAACCTCGATGTTTTCCCGTTGTTCTCGCGCGGTGTTGAAGAGCGGGAGGTTTCCTAATTCGGCAAGCATCCGGCGGAGCTCTGGTTGGAAAATGACCATCGCTGCAAAGGCAGATGCCGCAAAGAAGGTCTGCAAAAAGAGAGAGAGGACCTCGAGCTTGAGCACGTCGCTCAAGAAAGAGAGGCAAAGCATGACGACGAACCCGATCACGACTGGCCACCCGCGCGTGCCGCGCACGAAGATCAAAATATAGTAGATGGCAACGGTCAGGATGATGATCTCAACCATTGGCCGCCACAGATTCTCGATGTAATAAAGAATCAACATTTTTGACGCCGCGCGGCGATTTCCTCGATCATTCGCACAGCCTGGCGCGTCGCGCGAACATCGTGGGTACGAATGATCTGGACCCCGTGCAGCGCGGCCCATACCGCGCAGGCGACCGACCCTTGCAACCGTTCGTTAGCTTCGCCGCCGAGCACTCTGCCAATGAAAGACTTGCGGGAAGCTCCCAAAAGCAGCGGCCGCTCATTGATTTTAAATCGGCTGAGTTCGGCCAGCAATTGCAAATTATGTTCTGCGGTCTTTCCAAATCCGATCCCGGGGTCCAGCGCCACATTTTCCAAAGGCACGCGGCGGGTCTTCGCCACCTCCAAACGCTCAGCAAAAAACGCGCCGACCTCCGCTACAACATCATCATATTGAGGATTTAGATGCATCGTCTGGGGATTTCCGGCCATGTGCATCAAGACGTAGCCACATCCGCTTTGCGCCGCGAGGTCCCACATCTCCGTTGATTGCCTGTTCGAACCGATATCGTTGATGATCGATGCCCCGGCGTTTATCGCTGCGCGCGCGACGGCAGGTTTTTGGGTGTCGATGGAGAGGGGAAGGGCAATCCGCTGGTGCAACGCGCTAATCACCGGCAGCACGCGCCTGAGTTCCTCGGATTCATTGACGGGAGTTGCTCCCGGGCGCGACGATTCCCCACCAATGTCCAGGATATCCGCCCCTTCCGAAATGAGTTCGTTTCCATGCTCAACCGCTCGCTCCGTGTCGAAGAATTGGCCGCCATCCGAAAACGAATCGGGCGTCACGTTCAGGATGCCCATATATAGGACGCGGCCCGGAAATGTGAATTGATGCTGCCGGGCGCGCCAGATCATGCAGGATTTTTCGTTTCGCGGATCATTTGCGCTGCGGCCTCGACCAGCCGTTGAGCGATAGCGCGCACCACCGCGTCCGGCACCCCCATGCGCGGATCAGCGGATTGACTGAGCATATGGCATTGGTCATTGACGTAATCGATTAACACCAGCTCGCCGGATTCGATTTGGGCGACTTCGCTGGAAAAGAAATTCATGCCCGTCATTTGCGCGATTCGCCGCGCCAGGCTTTCGAGTTCCGTGACGCGGACCGATTCGCGGTCGAGCGCGCTCAATTCACTGTAGGCGTCGGTAAAACAATTCCACCAGCAAATCAGCACCTGCCCGAAGACATGAAAGACGCGCCAGTAGGCGGGACGTTCGCCGATTCGCCCCGGCATGATTTTTTGTTGCAGGAGATAACCGGGATTTGGCCACGCGCTCACCGAACGGGTCAGGTCTTGTTCGGAATGGGCGTCGAGGATCACGCCGCGCTTCCCATACCCGTGGCTTGGCTTGATCACGAACGGATCGCCCAGCTTCGCCTTTTGTTCCGGGCTAAGCTGAAAGGTCGCGATGGCATTTTGCGGGACGACTGTGGTGTAAGGCACATGGAAACCGGCCGAGAGAAGCTGTTCGTGCATCCTTGCTTTGTCGAACGCGGCCTGGGCGCGGTCGGGCGGATCGATCACGAGCGTATTTTTATGATGCGCGAGAAGCACGAGCCGATGATAAATATCATCCGGCAAGTGATGCTCGCTGTGCATGTTCAGAAGCACCCGCGCCCACACTTCGTTGCGCGCGTAATATTCATAAAATCGCTGCACCCACAGCGGCTCCACGAGGAAAAAATTCAGCCCAAGCTCCGCACAATGCCACTGGACGCGGCGAATGAATAAATCATCCGCATCCAGCTTGTGCGTCATTACCAAATCATAAACTCGAGTCACGCTTAAAGAATTAGAGAATGCGCTGGCCCCCGGACGTTCGTTTCTATCGGGGGCGAGACATTAAAATTGGCCGCAGCCGGAAGTTTAATAGGCGCTGCCGCGTTGAATTAGCTCGATTTCGTAACCTTCGGGGGCGTCCACGAACGCAAAGCCGCCGCCGGTTTCTTTCATGTGCGGGCCGTCCGAATATTGGAGGCCCAGGGATTCGAGGTGTTTGCCAAAGTCGGCCAGGCTATCGACCTCGAAGGCGAGATGCGTCAGGTCAGGCTGGACCTGCACAGGACCGCTATTTGGAAAATGGCATAGTTCCACGGTTTCTTCACTTTCCGGGGCTTTCATGAACACCAATTCCGAGCCGCGCGGCGATTTGTGCCGCCGCACCTCGTCCAGCCCGAGCACTTCCTTGTAAAACTTGATCGTCCGCTCCAGGTCATTGACCCGATATCTCGTATGCAAAAGCTTCCGCACCGTTTTCATTCGCGAAAAGATAGGCCCCTTCCACGGAGAGTCGAATGCAAATCGTCATTGAAGATTCGATCAGCAATGGACGCGGGCGAACCTTCACCACACGACGCTCACCCCGTAGTGTGGGAACTTTGGATCGTTCGGTCCAGTGTTCGCGCCGTCGAAATCAACTGGTAACTCGCCATAATTAATCAGTATCTTCTGGGGATGCATTTCGAGTACGACCCTGCGAAGAGCCGCTCGAATAGAACAAAGCACGGGATTGATTTCGACGAGGCAAAGCTGATATGGCAGGATGTTGACAGACTGGAAGTGCCGGCGCAAAGCGCAACGGAGCCCAGATTTGCCGTGATCGGCCGGGTTGCTGAGAAGGTTTGGGCAGCATTCATTACTTATCGCGGCGAAAGCATCCGGTTAATTAGTGTGAGGCGTGCCCGAGCCAGCGAAGAGCGAGCCTATTATGAACAAAAATAAGAAGTTGCCAGCCGAAGAGCTTGATCGGAAATTTGACGCTGGCGAGGATATTTCGCCTCACTTGGATTGGAACAAAACACGCCGGCCCGGCAGGGAACAGCTATCCAAAATGCTCAGAGAAACCAGGCAGCGACTTTGGGATGAGGTGCAGCGCTTGGATCGCGCCATTGAACAGATTGATAAAAGCTAAGCTTCAAACTTCCGTCTGAAAGAAATCATCACATCATCAAATCCGCCTTCACCTACGCTTTTTCTCCTTCGCTCCATCGCTCCGCCCCTCTTTTGGCAGGTCCTCACCCGCCGCAACGAAAAACAATCCGGTGCCGCGATTTCTCCAGCTAAGAATGTAGGAAAGTAGAAGCGTGCCTGAAGTTCATCCCGCGAGTGGGAAAAAACCTCGCGCCCGCTTAAAATCGCCCCGGTCATAAACCGGCGAGCCAGGTCAAATCACCGCAGCAGCGCCACAAAGCCAGCTTGGACGAAATGTCCATCTGTGGTGACCGCCTCGGTGATTCCACGCTCGTCCATCAGGACAAAACTAGCGCAATCCGTGAACGAGTACTCGTGATCCAGATGCTTCCGAAGATAATCTCTCGCCCGCCGGAGAAAATCCTTGTCGAGATGAATCGTTACCACCGACCCGCCCTTTTCGCTGTGATCGAGGAAAAACGGAATCAGGTGCGCTTTCCTTCGGGCGGCCAAAAGCGTGCATGTCTCGCCCACAATCCAATCGGTGGTGACGAAACGAACCTGCTCCCTTCCGCCAGAGGCGGCCAATTCTTTAGCGCGCTCATGTTTCGGATCGTCCGAGCTGAGCAAGGAGAAAAAGCCGCTCGTGTCCCAGAACCATTCACGAGCCATACACCAGCCGGTCAATCTCCTTATTCGAAAGAGTGCCCATCGGCTCGGCGTGGCGGGCCAGGGCGAGCAAACCTTCTTTGCTTTGCGCTATCTGTGGCGCGGAGCGCGCCTCGCCCTCCTCGATCAGCAAGATAACACGAAACTCACCCGAAGGACGCTCCCCCAGAGGCTGGCGGGGGACAATCCGTGCCGCTTCGTCGAGTGTCGCTGTTGTCTCGATGGCTTTCATTTCCAAAGAATGCCCACTCTCGTGCTTTTGCGCAAGGATGCCCCTATAAACCTCTTTAAACTTGGAAATCACTAACCCCTTACCGACATCTCCCTTCAAATTCCTCGGAGGCTCGCCCTTTCTGTTCTTCGTTTCCTTCGCGACCTTCTGTTCCAGCCACCCCAAGCGAAAGAAACGCGAACAAAACTTTTGCGCGCCTTTCTCTCTCAAGCGAGACGCCTCATCCGAATCGTCGAATCATCCACCACACTGAAGTGGCCGAACCAGTCATCACGCGACCGAGCGTTGCCGCAATGCCTCGGCATTGCAACCTGCGGAGCCAGTCGAAATTTGCAAAACCCTACTTGGGCTTTTTGGCTGCCTTCGGTGCCGGTAATGATCGTTCCACCCGCAGGAACGCGTTATCGAGACGCAGCATTACCTTTTCAAGTTCGTGTTTTCCTTCTTCACGTATCGTGCGAACTTCGAAAGAGTGCCGTTCAACGCCAGCGGCAAGCTCACCCAATTCATCGGGCAAATCAGCTATTGCGTCCTTATTGGCGAGCGTTTCCCGCGCGGTGTTGAGAAAATCGAGAACGTAATTAGCGAGATCATTCAACATGCCGAAGGTTCTCTCTGATGCGTCCGAGCCGTTTTCGTGTGGAAGTGCGAAGCCGCCGAATCTCCGCCTCGGTCGTCCTATTGGCCTTCCGTATTTCGGAAAGCTCCTTAACAGCGGCCTTCAGCATCTCCGATTGGAGACCCAAATCATCCGAATGAATCGCCCGCGCTTTGATTGTCACGAGAAAACCTTAAAGGTTTTCAACATCTTGCCAACAATTCCGAGCAACCCTTCGATTCGACAGATACGACGAGCGACGATGTTTTCGTCTGTGCACAGCCTCATGCTGAATGCCTAGACCGCAACGTCGCGAATATCCTCGTCCTCAAGATCCGGGGAAGCGCGAAGATTTTGGTGGGATCGTAAACCTCAGCCGTAGAAGTCAGGAGCCTGCCCAGCCCGGCCAGAGCCTCGTTGGACGTGCGGGTGTTTTCCAGCGTGCGAGGCAGTCCTTCTGGGGGGGCAACACTTTGCATTCTGCCATCTGGGTACTAAATTGGCATGGGGTTATGCAACCGGATAAATTTACAATGAAGACCCAGGCGGCGCTTCAATCCGCGCAGGGTATCGCTCACGAACGTTCGCACCAGGAAATTGACGGCGAGCATCTCCTTCTGGCGCTTCTCCAGCAGGAGGACAGTCTCATTCCGCCTCTCCTGCAGCGGGTCGGCGTGAACATCAAAAGTCTTACCGACGACTTGGATCGTGAACTTGACCGCCGCGTAAAGGTCAGTGGGACCAGTTCGCGTGATGTTTTCATGAGCAACGCTTTGAAGCGCGCGCTCGATTCGGCAGAAAAGACGGCCGGGCAGATGAAGGATGAATATCTGAGCACGGAGCATCTGCTGCTGGGGTTGATGGAGGAGGGGAGCGCCAACCTCAAAAGCCTGTTGCAAAAACACAAAATTCGGAAGGAGGAGGTTCTTAAAGCCATGAGCGATTTACGGGGGAATCAACGGGTGACCGATCAGAATCCAGAAGACAAATTTCAAGCGCTGGAAAAATATGGCCGCGACCTGACGGCGGCGGCGCGGCAGGGCAAGATCGATCCTGTCATAGGCCGCGACAACGAAATCCGGCGCGTCATGCAGGTCCTCACCCGCCGCACAAAAAACAACCCGGTGCTGATCGGCGAACCCGGCGTGGGGAAAACCGCCATCGTGGAAGGTCTCGCGCGGCGCATCATCAGCGGCGACGTGCCGGAGTCACTCAAAAACAAGCGGTTGGTTTCGATGGACCTCGGAGCGATGATCGCAGGGGCGAAGTATCGCGGCGAATTCGAGGACCGGCTTAAAGCGTTCCTCAAAGAAATCACCGCGGCGGAGGGGCAGATCATTCTTTTTATCGACGAACTCCACACCCTGGTTGGAGCGGGTAAAACTGAAGGTTCCGCGGACGCGGCGAACATGCTCAAGCCGCAACTCGCCCGGGGCGAACTTCGATGTGTCGGAGCAACCACCCTGGACGAATTCCGCAAATACATCGAAAAAGACCCGGCGCTGGAACGGCGCTTTCAACCGGTCTTTGTCAATGAACCGACCGTTGAAGACACGATCGCCATTCTGCGCGGGTTGAAAGAGCGGTATGAAGTGCATCATGGCATTCGCATTCAAGACACCGCGCTCGTGGCGGCCGCAACGCTCTCTCATCGATATATTACGGACCGGTTTCTGCCGGACAAAGCGGTGGACCTCATGGATGAGGCGGCATCTCGTCTGCGCATGGAACTCGATTCCATGCCAACGGAGATTGATCAACTTGAAAGGCGGATCATGCAGTTGGAAATCGAGCAAACCGCGTTAAAGAAAGAAAAGGATCCGGGTTCGCGCGAGCGCTTAAAAAAACTGGAAAAGGAACTCGCGGACCTTAAGGAACAATCGGCAAAACTGAAAGCTCAATGGCAGAACGAAAAAGCGGCAATCAACGCGGTGAGTATTATCAATTCGCAATTGGAACAGGCGAAACAAGACGCGGAAAAGGCACAGCGTGTCGGCGACTTGAATACCGCGGCACAAATTCAATATGGCCGGATTCCGGAATTGCAGCAGAAACTAGCCGATGCCCAAAAACGCGAACACGAGCAACAGGATGGCGGCAATCGATTGCTGAAGCAGGAGGTGACCGACGAAGATATCGCAGAAGTGGTTTCTTCCTGGACTGGTGTGCCGGTGACGAAAATGTTGGAGGGAGAAAAGCAAAAGCTGCTGCAAATGGAGCAACGTCTCGCGCGGCGAGTGGTCGGCCAAGAGGAGGCGATCGAAGCGGTTTCCAACGCGGTTCGCCGCGCCCGCAGCGGATTGCAGGACCCCAACCGCCCGGTCGGCTCCTTCATTTTCCTTGGTCCAACCGGAGTGGGCAAAACGGAGTTGGCGCGCGCTCTGGCTGAATTTCTGTTCGATGATGAAAATGCGATGGTCCGCATCGACATGAGTGAATACATGGAAAAGCACACCGTGGCGCGATTAGTCGGAGCGCCGCCGGGATACGTCGGATACGAAGAGGGGGGGCAACTTAGCGAGGCAGTTCGCCGCCGTCCTTATAGCGTGGTGCTCTTCGATGAAATCGAAAAAGCGCATCATGATGTCTTCAACGTTTTACTCCAGGTTCTCGACGATGGACGCCTGACGGACGGGCAGGGGCGAACCGTCGATTTCAAAAACACGATCATCATCATGACGAGCAATATTGGTTCACCCATCATTCAGGAGTATTTTGAAGCGGGCCGGCTTACGACTAAAGACAAGACCGAGATGGAAGAACGCGTGAAAGTCGAACTGCGCGGCCATTTCCGTCCTGAATTTCTGAATCGCGTGGATGACATCATTATCTTTCATCGGCTCGACGAAAAACAAATCAGCCATATAGTCGAAATCCAATTGGAGCGCGTCGCGCGCCGGCTTGCGGGCCAGCATTTCACGCTGGTGGTGGAAAAGCCCGCCCGGCAGTTGCTGGCGAGGCAGGGTTATGATCCGCAATTTGGGGCGCGCCCGCTCAAACGCACGATTCAAGACTTGCTCTTGGACCCGCTGGCGCAAAAGATTCTGAGCGGCGAGTTCAAGCCGGGTGAGGGCATCCGAGTGACCGCCCAAGGTGACGAAATCATCTTCGAGAAAGGATTATGACGAGAAAACTTTAGCCGTGTCAGAAGATAATAAATCCATTTTCCTTTGCAGCAATGAACGTCGAGCAAATTGAGAGTCAATTGATGGAACTTCCGATGCAAGAGCGTGGGCGTTTCGCCCGTTGGTTTTACGAGCAAGAAGAAAAGCTTCTCGGCGATTGCTCGGAAAGCGAGATCAGCCCGGAAATTCAGGAGGAGATTCTTCGCCGGCGTGATCCTTTCCGGACCAACCCCGGTTTGGCCGTGCCCGTAAGCGACGAATGGTTTCAGCGCCTAAAACAAAAACTCTCTCGTCACCACCCAAGCCGACAAAATTGTTTTCGCGAGGGGATGAGCACATAGCATCGAACATATCGAACATCATTCGCGAAGATCCGAGCGGGACCTCCAAATTTAACTGAAAAACCGCAGTTTTCTGGCTTGGCGGGAATGAAGAAAGCCTTAATTATTTGCGCAATCGTTCATTCGGGTGAGAAAGGTCATCCAAAATATCTGTGTTAGCAAAAGAGCTGCGGGAGCAATCTTTTGTTTCCTTATGATGCTGCGGACGGCCGGAAATTCCGAAGCGGCTTCTCCAAACACAACTCCTTTTATCTCTACAATCTCAGAGCAAGTATTTGCGCCCGGTCAGACAATTCCACCGATTTCGTTTTCAGTTTCGGATGCGGAAAGCGAGGCTGAGCTTTTGGTACTTAAGGCTTTATCAACCAACCAAGCCATTCTTCGCGACAACGACATTGTCATAACGGGGAGAGGCACTGACCGTCTTCTGCAGATTTCGCCTATTCCCGGAAAACGCGGTGTGACGACCGTTTTGCTCACCGCCGCGGATGAAGGCGGGCTGGTAACAACAAATCAGTTCGTCGTGCGAATCGAGGAGTTCAGGATGGTTTACCGATTGCCAATCGCGGGAGGAGCCGGTTCCGGAGGCATTGCTGATTTTGATGGAGACGGGAACTACGATATCTATGTGAGGGATAAATTCGGCGTCTTCCTTAACCGGGACGGCGCATTTGCGAAAGCGAACCCGCCGCCCGCTTTTCTGCCTTTCACCGCCATGGCCCTCGGCGATTTCAACGGAGACGGGCATATTGATGTAATCGGAAGCGGTCCATTGAACGGTGGCGCGCCCGGGACGCAGTTATTGGAGAATCGCGGTGACGGAACTTTCATTATTCGGACAAACACAGGGTTGCTCGACCTCGATTTTGGAGATCGCGGAGGAATCGCTGCCGGAGATTTCGACAATGACGGGGACTTGGATGTGATCCTAAGCGGCTACACAAATTCGCTATCTTCGGGTCCCTTTGTAACGAAGTTGTTCTTGAATACGGGAGAGGGAGTATTCTTCGAGAGTGGGATCTCCCTGCCGCCACTGGTCGAAGGCTTTGGCGCCGCTGCCGATGTTAATTCAGACGGCGCGGTGGATTTCTTACTCGCGGGAGCGACGAGCGCAACCTACCGAGGCCTTGCGTCCGTCTTTGTTAACCAGTCAGGCACCAACTTTGCGCGATTGGCTTTAAGCCTCCCGCCCTATGTTCGCGGCTTTGCGCGGTGGGCGGACTTCAACAATGATGACAGCCTGGATTTACTCGTTGATGGTTCCGAGAACTCTATACTTTCCGGACGGCCGGGGAGATTGTACCTAAACGACGGAGCGGGCGAATTCACGTTTAAAACGAATGTGTTTCCAGCGTACTCAGGGACGTACTCCGGGAGCGCGGTCTGCGCCGACTACAACAACGATGGGAATCTGGATGTGCTGTTTTTACCGCCGCACGAAAGTTTTGGAACGGCTTTCCTAATCAACAATAACGGTTCGGGAACTCTCACCGATTCAGTAATTCCCCTTAAGGCGACGGATTTAGCAAGCTTTTTTGATTTCGACCATGACGGAGCACTGGACCTGGTAATCGGAACGGGTGAATCAATTGAGATCCTGCGTAATAACCTCCACATAACGAATACGCCGCCCATTATCCCGCGGAACCTCGCATCGCAAGTGTTAGCGGGGGCGGTGACGCTTTCGTGGGATCGCTCTACAGACCTTGAGCAGAAAGGGGGGCTTAGCTACAATCTCCGTGTCGGCACGGCACCTGGGAAGAATGACATTATGCCATCAATGTCGAGCGCCAACGGCCAGCTTTTATGGCCGCATCCCGGAAATGCGTGGCTCAACACCAACTGGACACTCAAATTGCCAGCGGGAAAATATTATTGGACGGTGCAGGCGATTGACCACGGTTATTCGGCCTCGCCGTTCGCGGAGGAACAATCATTTCAGATTGACCAAGCCTTACCCAAGGTACTTACAGGCGCTGCAACCAACATAGCCAGCACCGGCGCCACATTGACCGCGCTGATCGAAGACCAATCGTCCGATACTCTGGTCTGGTTCGAATATGGGACCAGTGCCGGACTAGGGAACTTTACTTTGCCGCGCGTACCGCGTGTAAGTACGGAGGGAAGTGTGCTGATTCAGGATCCGATCTGGCAACTTCCGCCTAAGAGTAACATCTTGTTTCGCGTGGCGGCGAGCAATAGTGTCGGAGTAGTCTATGGAATTACACGAAGCTTCACCACGCTCGGCTATACCAGTTTTACGGATTTTAATTTCAACACGAACGGGCTTATACGCAGCCAGCTTTTTGCCGTGGACCTTGACGGCGACGGAGAGATCGAACTGGCCGTCCATGGGTTGACGAGGGAAGCCGATGCAAAATTCGTACTTCGGATTTTCCGGAAAACAGAACCAGAGCTATACGCGTTTTCCGATATAATTGCGGCTCCGAAGAATAATCCGGCCTTGGCTTGGTGTGACTATGATTTGGATGGAGACTTGGACCTGGCACTGACCGGTATCGGGTCGAATGGTTTGTCCATTGCCCGAATCTTCCGAAATGACGGAGCGTTTCACTTTACTGAGATCGATGCAGGTCTTGTCGGGCTGAGCAGCCTGACACGAAGGCATCTGGCCTGGGGTGACTTCGATAACGATGGGCGGCCTGACTTAATTATAACCGGACAAACGGCCGACGGGGTTGATGATATCAACCTCTACAAGAACGTCGGAGCTGACCGTTTTGTACTTGTACCCACTGAACTTCCCCTAATCCACGATGCTGAAGTCGCGTGGCTGGACTACGACGACGATGGCCGACTCGATCTCTTTATCTCGGGAGTAAAGGAGGGAATGACAAATACGCTGACGTACATTTTTCACAACGAGAGGTCAGGCTTCAAAGAACTTCCGGATGTGCTGCTCGGCGGGACATTGTCATCCTGCGATTTCGATAACGATGGCTTTATCGATGCGCTAGTAACAGGCGTGCCCGGCGCCACTGGCATTTTGTGTGATAACAAGGGGGTGACGCCTTTTCGCTCGGTCGAAACTTCAGTGCCTAAATCCGCTACAGGCGGGCTCTGGGCGGATTTTGATAATGACGGCAATCCCGATTTCGTACAGTCTTTTCATTCTGGCTATTTTTTCCGGAACGGCGGGAATTTTCAAATGGTACAAGATAACAGCTTCACCTTCTCGCTTGTTATCAGCGCGGATTTAATGGACTTTGACGGAGACGGGCGATTGGATGTTGTATTCACTCGCTTGAAGCTTGCCGCGCACTTCGACCAATATCTCCTCGGTTGGTTTAGAAACAATAGCTTGGCGGTTAATGTGCCTCCCAGCCCTCCACCAAACCTCCAAGCACAGCTCGATGGCGACGAGGTCATTCTCACCTGGTCCGGCGCGGAGGATCCTAATCAAAGTGGCGGGCACTCCTATAATGTTCGCGTCGGATCGAAGCCAGGGGCCAGCGATGTGGTATTCCCCGCAGCGCAAATTCCAACTGGCAAACTGCTCATGAATAGGCCCGGTAACGCTGGCACGGCGCGGCTTTTTCGCGTTCGAGGGTTGGCGGAGGGAACATATTACTGGAGCGTGCAGGCAATCGATCAGTCCTATGCGAGTTCTGCCTTTTCGAGCGAAGCCTCATTTTCTATTCCAAGAATACGGGTTCTCCAAATCACCAGCACTGAGGTAAGCGGCGGGAATCTGATCGTGTCAGCGACGGGAATCGCTGCCACAAAGGCCGTTCTGCAGGCGAGCCTCGATCTGGTCACCTGGACGGAAAGCGCAACGAACGAGGTGACTCGTGGAACATCTCACTTCACTGTGCCCGCCGTATCGCCTCAGCTTTTTGTGCGGGTGAAAGCGCCTTAATCGTTCGATTCCTTGATAGATCATTGAGGGGTAAAACGGTTCGCGCACCGAAGCGCGCGGCGGCCGGCAATATCGGCTCTCCCATCATCCAGGAGTATTTCGACGCCGGAAAACTCTCCGTCAAAGACAAAGCCGAAATGGAAGAACGCGTGAAGTCTGAACTGCGCGGCCAGTTCCGTCCCGAATTCCTCAACCGCGTCGATGACATCATTATCTTTCACCGGCTCGACGAAAAACAAATCAGCCATATTGTCGAAATCCAATTCGAGCGAGTCGCGCGCCGGCTTGCGAGCCAGCATTTCACGCTGGTGGTGGAAAAGCCCGACCGGCAGTTGCTGGCGCGGCAGGGTTATGATCCGCAATTTGGGGCGCGCCCGCTCAAACGCACGATTCAAGACTTGCTCTTGGACCTGCTGGCGCAAAAGATTCTGAGCGGCGAGTTCAAGCCGGGTGACGGCATCCGAGTGACCGCCCAAAGTGACGAAATCTTGTTTGAACACTGAAACGATTACGAAATCCCGCAGCGTGGGCGCGGGGCCGTTGATTTATGTCGTGGATGATGAATTGCTCCTTGGGCAGATAATGGAAGCGATTCTCAGCCTCGAAGGTTTCGAGGTGAAGATGTTCACGAATCCAGGCGCCGCGCTCCGCGCGTTCGAAAGCGAAGACATAAAACCGCACATTTTGATCACTGATTTTGTGATGCAGCCCTTCGACGGGATGGAACTGATCTCGCGATGCCGCGCGCTCAATCCCGCGTTGCGCACGATTGTCGTGAGCGGCAACGCAAGCGCGGACGTTTTCGAAAATCATCCATTCCGGCCGGATGCGTTTATTGAAAAGCCCTTTTTGCCAGGCCGTTTGCTCGATGAGCTCGCGTTGTTGCTCGAGAAAGGCCAGGCATGAATCGCCCCGGGAAAAAGCTCGGGATCATGATCGCGGCTCCTCCGGACTCGGCGAATTTCACTAAGGCCCTGGAACTCGCCGAAAATGCTCTGCGCCGCGAAGTCCTGGTTTACCTTTATTGCATTGACCGCGGTGTTGAGGGTCTTTTGAACTCGCGCCTGCAATCCTCGTCCGCAGGCGGCGCAAAGCTTTTTGCCTGCGCATTCAGCGTGCAGGAGCGCGGCCTCGAAGAGCATGGCGGGGCAACACTCTCGGGCCTTACTATTTTAAGCGATATCATCTCGGCCGCAGACCAGTTTGCGAGCTTCACCTGATGAGTGCCAAAACTCTCATCATACTTATCGGTTCGGACCCGCAAACCAGTTCGCGGGCGGGCGAGGCGGTCCGCATCGCGGCGGGAGTTGGGGCATGGCAAAAGGTCTTGGTGAGCATTTATTTGCATGGTCCCGCGGCCGCCTGCCTGAAGGACTTTCGCGACGAGCTCGAAGGCGGCAACATGCTTGCGCAGTACCTTCCAATGATTCCGCAGCACGGCGGCAAAATCTATGTTGAGGCCGGCAATGTGCTATTAAAGGACGCGAGCACTGATTTGCCGTTCGAGGCTTTAGATAGTGCCGCTCTCGGCGAACTGTTAAAGCGCACCGATTGCGAAATTAATTTTGACGTTGAACTGCGGATTTTAAACTCGCGGGAACCAAAGAAGCTCTTTTAAACTCATACCTCGGCGGGCGTTACAAGAATGTTGGGCGCTCGATCTATAATTTTGCCGATGTCGAGATTTTTTCTGTTTGTTGCCGCGGGCCTCACTTTTCTGACTCAGGCAGCCCGAGCATGCGATCTATGCGCGATTTATAGCGCGGCTGACGCTCGGGGCGAATCAGGTTCTGGAATCATTGCTGGAGTGTCCGAGCTGTACGTTCCGTTTCACTCGCTGCAATTCGAGGGAGAAGATGTGGAAAACACACCCGGTGATTACATTAATTCCTCGATTACCCACGTTTTCGGTTCCTACAATATTTCCGAGCGTTTTGGGGTGAGCCTCAATCTCCCAGTCGTGTACCGGGAATTCCAGCTATCAAGTATCCGTTACAACGCTGCACGAGTTCCCGTGCGCAGCGTCGAGCAATCATCGATCAGCGGCTTGGGAGATCTGGCGCTCGTTGGCCGCTGGACGGCCTTGCAACATCGCACGATGAAGTATGGCATCGCGGTGACTGTGCTCGGCGGAGTGAAATTCCCGACCGGTGACACCGATCGGGTGCGAGATGAAGTCGAGCAATCTCGAGCATTTGCGACTCTGGTCGGCCCCGGTTTCGAACATGACCCGCTCGGCCATTCAATTAGCGGCGTGCATGAGCACATGCTCTCGCCGGGTTCCGGGTCGTTCGACGGCATCACGGGTTTGACTATCAATGCGAATTGGGAACGATGGTTTATCAACTCGCAGTTCCAATACTATATTCGAACGGAAGGGGAATCCGAATTTCGTTTTGGCAATGAATTAATGATCTCCGGCGGGCCTGGAGGTTATCTTTTCCTGAACGAGAACTGGGCGGTGTCCCTTCAAGCAACGACCTACTACGAAAACATGGCCCGAGCCGAGATCGACGGGAAACTGAGCAACAACACCGGAATGACCGCCTGGTACTTTGGACCGCTGCTCAATGCAACATTCGGCTCGCACATCGCTGGAAATCTCGGCATCGATGTGCCGCTGAAAATTTCCAGCCGAGGATTGCAAAACGTTCCCGATTATCGAATTCACGGCGGGCTATCCTGGAAATTCTGAGGCCGACCTCTTTCGATTCCACTCGATTGGTGTGATCGAAATGACTCCGCCAGTTCAGTCATCCATCGCGGCCGTGTCCGCTTGAATCGCACGCGCGATGCGGCGCTCGGCCTCGGAGTGCACGTTATGGAAACGCAACAATTCAGTGAACTCGAATTTTGAAGGCCGGGAGGCAAAAAGCATTGAAAAGAGACGCGTCAGAGCTTTTACGAGTTCGGCATGATTGCGACGGCGAAACTCTCGTATGACCTCTCGACTCGGGTGATCGTTCGCGCACAGATATCGAACGACATGATCGTGAACGGCGGCTTCTTCGATTTCCGCGGAACTTAATATGCGCGTTGCGTAACAGTAAGTTAGCACGGTCCGCAGCGCCGCTTCGGGAATTTCCGAATCGACCGAATTGACGGTATGAACCCATTCAACGTGATAGACGGCGTCAAAGACAAATTGCAGAAGTTTATCGTTGCGAATCGAAATCGAGAGAACCTCCGACAGCGCGACATTCTGCACATCCGACATGGCGGTTGCGATGCTCATAACCACGAAAGCACTTTCGGTCCGGGGAGTTACGATTGGATGGCGCAATTGTTACAAATGCGTGTCAATTTTGCCCGACCTTTAGCGAACGGCATCGCCAGAGTAATTTACTTAAAATGTTTTGCCTTAAATATTTACGCTAATTAAAGCGTGGGAAAGCCTGAGGTGAAAGTGAATAGACGCTGCGCGCGGGAACGCAATGTTTGTCTTTTTTCGCTGACGTGTTTATCCTCTGCTTCGCCATGACCGTACCGAACGCAACGCCTCTCGAAAGCCTCGACGAGTGGGAAGATTTTATGAAGGAGCGCTATCCAGAACCCGCTCCTTTTAAAACAATCGATCCAGAGAAGAAAAAGGAGGAGTTCAGGAATTACGCGAAAAACGCGCGCCCAAGTGTTCGCGAGTTTTACCGCCTCAATCACACATTCCAGAGCTACGACTTCGTAAAGGCGAAACGCGATGACTTCCTTAAGCTGAATCGGCGGGAAATGACCGTTTGGGAGGCTGCCGAGTTTTTGAACAATCTCGTTGATGATAGCGATCCGGACACCGATCTTTCGCAACTGGAGCATCTCCTGCAAACCGCGGAGCAAATTCGAAAAGACGGCCATCCGCGCTGGTTCGTGCTGGCGGGGTTCATTCATGATTTGGGAAAAATTCTTTGCCTGTTTGGTGAACCGCAATGGGCGGTGGTCGGCGATACATTCCCAGTGGGTTGCAAATTCTCCGATAAAATAGTTTTCGCTGAGTTTTTCGAAGCCAATCCGGATTCAAAGAATTCGAAATTGATGTCCCGCCTGGGTCTGTATGAAGAAGGGTGCGGGCTGGACAAGGTGAATCTTTCGTGGGGCCACGACGAATATATTTATCAGGTGGTCAAAGACCGGATGCCGGAAGAGGCGCTGTATATGCTGCGGTATCACTCGTTTTATCCGGCGCATCGCGAAGGGGAATATGATTACCTGATGAACGATCACGACCGCGAGATGTTCAATTGGGTGCGCGCGTTCAATCCATACGATCTTTACACGAAGAACCACCAAAAACCGGACGTAGCGAAATTGCGGCCGATTTACGAAGACTTGATCAACGAGTACCTGCCAGGAAAGCTGAAATGGTGAAAGCTGGCGGGCGAGAAATCTCCCGTTATCTGCGGATTCAATTTGCATCTGGCGGCAAGCCGATGCTTCATAGCTTTTCGACATTATGATCGTTCGGAAAGCGACTCTTCAGGATGTGCCTGCGTGGACTGCGCTGCTTCGCGCCGCCGTTGGAGATGACTACCCAGACAAGCAGGTGTATGAGCCTTCGTGGGTGGCCGATCAACTACAGGAAGCGGACGCGGAGACCTGGGTGGTAGAGGATAAAGGAGTGATTCACGGCTCGCTTTCGTTTTTGCTGCCGAGCGCGGATAACCAGAATCCCGTGGCGAACATAGGCCGGCACCTGAACCGCCCTGATAGTTATTCGAACGGGACCGCATCTGTTTTGATGCAGCGCGCCGTTGAACTGGCGAGTGAGAGGAAGCAGCTTTTGATCTCCCGCGTTCTTGCGTCCGACCAGCAGCAGCAATTGCTCTACGAAACCAACGGCTTCGTTTGCGTTGGATTCCAACCTTTCAAACACACGCATCGCGTGCGGGAAAGCGCTTTGTTTTTTTATCGGCCCGGCGGGCATGACATCAGCAATCGGCTGCCGATTTCGGAATCGCTTCCGCAAGTGGCCGAACTGGCGGAGCGCGTCCTTACAAAATTCAGCCTCTCGCCTCCCGGCCAGGTCCGCGACGGCATCACCGGGTATCCGTTGCAAAGTGAGTTGGAATATTCCGAGGGAACTAAGGACGATTACGAATTGTGGAAGCTGCAGGCGCAAAGCTCGAATCCCATCGTTGAAATTTCCGGGGCTTATAATCAGGGGGTGGGTTTTTTGCGAACCGCAAATGCAAACCAGGCAAGCGCAACCTTCGGAATGCGCGAGGGGCGGGTGATCGCTGGATTGCTTTACACGTACGATTCGGTGGACCGATGCGTGCGGCTGCTCGACTCTTTTTCACAGGATGATCTTTCTTTGGGGCCGGTGCTGAACAGACTGATTAAGCACAGCCAGGAACAGTTGTCGGCCATTTACGTGGAAATGGATGTGCTCGCGAATGCACCGCGACTATTGAAATCCGCCGAACAAATTGGATTTGTTCCCGTCACTTACATGCCCGCGGTTTATTGGAAGGGAGGCAGCTACGCGGACATCGTTAAGATGGTGAAGCTCAATTTGGTCTATTCACTCGAGAATGTGGCTCTGACCAGCCAGGCCAAAGCTGTCGCCGACATTATCGACCAAAATTTTCAGGACCAAAAGATGGGGGTCGCCATCATCAATTTGCTTCGTGCGTTGCCGTTTTTTGAAGGATTGGGCGATGGCGAACTGCGCAAAATCGCCCGGCTGTTCATTCAGAAATTGTTCCGGCCCGGGGAAAAGATATTTTCCAAGGGCGATTCCGGAAACGAAGCGTACGTGGTCATGCGCGGGCAAATCGATATCCAATTGGATCAAAACTCGAGGCCGGTGGCCCAGTTCGGCAACGGCCAGATTTTTGGCGAACTCGCGTTTTTGGACGGAACACCTCGAGCCGCGATGGCGATTGCCAGCCAGCCGAGCATTCTCCTGGTGATCCAACGAAGCGCATTTAACGCGCTGGTGCAGCGCGAGCCGCACCTTGGAATGGTCGTAATGAAAAATATCGCTTTGGAATTATCGAACCGGCTGCGCAAAGCCAATCAGGCCATCAGCCAGGCCCGTTAAGGCCAAACGGGCTTTGGAAGGGTACGAGACCTGTGTTGTTCAGCATTCTTGACACTCTGCTATAAGGGTAGGCCCTGATAGGGGAAATATCAGGGTTCGGCTATAAACCGGGTCGTGGAAGAGAAGGTCGTTCATTATTACAACGTCGTTCTCGGAAAAATCCCGTGCGGTGCGCAGCAGTTTTTAGAAGAGAAAAACTTCTCAGTTTTTCTGGACCGTGTGAGTTGTGCGCAGTGCTTAAGTACGGCTGGACTGATGAAAGCCGTCCAAACGCGAACAGCAGAGCGTTCGGCAGCTTAAAAAAGCCGTGGGTTTCTGGGGAATAAACATGCACCTTCTTCACGCGAACAAAAATTAAGATAAGGAGTTTTGAATGAGCCGAGAACCGAAATCAACGGTTTACATTATCGATGACCACCCCTTGTTAGTTAAAGGTTTGGGAGAACTGATCAACAACCAGCCCGACCTTGAAATCGCCGGGACCACTGGCGAATGGACCGAAGCCCTCGAGCATTTTAAAAAGAAGATGCCGGATATTGTTATCCTCGACGTCACTTTAAAAAACGCGAACGGGATCGAAGTGCTGAAGAACCTGAAGGTGCATTTCCCAAATATTCGCGTCCTGATGTTGTCCATGCATGATGAAAACCTATACGCGTTGCGGGCGCTCAAAGCGGGCGCGCAGGGTTACATCATGAAAGCCGCCGCCACGGAAAAGGTCGTACAGGCAATCCGGCAGATCTTGAGCGGCGAGTTGTATCTTAGCGATGTGATGGCGAAGAAAACGATGGCCCAGCTTGTTGGCCGCAGGAAAGAGCCGGGATCATCGCCGCTGGAAGACCTTAGCGACCGCGAACTCGAAGTGTTCACGATGGTCGGCGAGGGGCTGACCACGCGCCAAATCGCCGAAAAACTGCACCTGAGCGTAAAGACAATCGAGACGCACAAATCGCACATCAAAGAGAAACTCAACCTCCAATCCGCCACTGAATTGGTGCAACACGCCATTCACTGGAAGGACTGAGTTGATCAAGCTGTGGGAGCGACTGGCAGCGAGATGGAACCCTCCACTCGCCGTCAGGACTATCGAAAGACAATTTCGCCCCGACCCTGCGAAGGGCCGGGGTTTTGCATTTTCCTGGCTTGGCAACCACGAGCGCAGGCGCAAATCTTGACGGCGCGGGGCCAGAGGCTCACAGAAAAATAAGAAAAAATCTTCCCGCTTGTCACAACATCTTCGGGGCGTAAGATTGCTTGCATTGTAAAGCAGAAGAATGCTGGAACTGATTCAATTTCCCTGGAGTCCCTACTGCATCGTTCAGCGCCGCATTCTCGAATATTCCGGCGCCAAATTCAAAATCATCAATATTCCCAACGGCGACCGTTCGCTCGTTTGGAAGATCACCCGTGAGCGTTACTATCAAGTCCCCGTTGTGCGCGACGGCAAGGAGGTAATCTTCGAAATGGACGAAAATTCCCAAGTGGTGGCGAAATTTCTCAATCAGAAAATCGGCTTGGATCTTTTTCCGAAAAAGTGGGAAGGCTTGCAGGACATCCTCTGGCGCTATTTTGAAAACGAAATTGAAGGGATCGGTTTTCGCCTGAACGACATTTATTGGCGCGAGTTTGTCCCGCCCTCAGACCGTTTGCGCTTCCTTCGGCACAAAGAGCGCAAGTTCGGCCGCGGGTGCCTCGAGCAATGGGCCGCGCAAAAAGAATCGCTCCTTGCCGAACTGGAAAGGAAACTTGTGCCCTGCGAAGAGATGCTGCTGTCGCGCGATTTTCTTCTGGAAAATGACCGGCCATGTTTCGTCGATTTTGATCTGTTTGGGATGCTGGGAAATTTCCTCTATTCCGGCCATTATCGCTTGCCGCCGGCGCATCGCTGCGTGACTCAATGGTACGAACGCATGTCCTCGATCAAAGTGAAAAAGTCTGCCCGTGAAAAATTACATTCTTGATACGAACGTCCTGCTCCACGATCCAAACTCAATACTCAATTTCGAAGACAATTCTGTCATCATACCCATCGAGGTTCTCGAGGAAATAGACCGATTCAAGCGCGAATCGAGCGAGCTTGGCCAAAACGCGCGCGCGGTCTCCCGCATGCTCGATGGATTTCGCGCGCAAGGGCGCTTGAGCGACGGAGTCAACCTGCCCAACGGCGGCCGATTGCAGATCGTCTTTAACGATCCCTCGAAGCAAATCGCCACTCCTTACGGCCAGAACACAGTGGACAGCCGCATCGTCGCCCTGGCGATGCGCGTGAAGCAAGAACGCGCGCCAATCCCCACGATTCTGGTCACGAAGGACATCAACCTCCGGATTAAGGCCGACGCGCTCGGTTTGGAAGCCGAAGATTACGAAACCGACCGCGTTCAGCTCAAAGACCTTTACAGCGGCGTGTGCGAGAAGACCGTCGGCCCGGAGAAGATGACGCAATTCCGCGCGAACGGCGAATTGGAGATTGGCAATGGCCGTATCAATCATCCAAACGAATATTGCACTCTCACAGACGAGACCAATGCCAAACGCACGGCGTTGACGAAGGTGGATGCCACCGGCAAGAAGCTTGTTCCGATCATTGATTGCCGCGAAGGTGTTTGGGGCATCAAACCGCGCAATCGCGAGCAACACTTCGCTTTTGACGCGCTGCTTGATGACCGCATCAAACTTGTGACCCTCATGGGCAAAGCCGGGACCGGCAAAACCTTGCTGGCAATGGCCGCCGGCCTGAAGAAGACTGTGCTCGACCGCGAATTCCGGCGCCTTGTTGTGGCCCGGCCAACCGTGTCCATGGGACGCGAACTTGGATTTCTGCCGGGAACGCTCGAAGAAAAACTCACTCCCTGGATGCAGCCGATCCATGATGCGCTCGAGCTGCTTGGCGATCTGAACATGGGACACGAACACCGGAGAAGCAATGATCTGATCCGGTCCGGATTGGTTGTGGTGGAAGCGCTCAGCTATATCCGCGGGCGCAGCATCGCCAATCAATATATGGTCATTGACGAAGCACAGAACCTCACGCCGCTCGAAGTTAAGACCATCGTGACACGCGTCGGCGAGGGAACGAAGATCATCTTCACCGGCGACCCTTACCAAATCGACAACCCCTATGTCGATTCATCGTCCAACGGGTTCAATTACATCATCAGTAAATTTCGCAGCCACCCGATCGCCGCCCATGTCGAACTGCAAAAGGGCGAGCGTTCAGAACTCGCTGAAGCCGCCGCGAATTTGTTATAGTTCCAGCGATTTTGGCGAGCGCGCGACGATTCAAATTTTCCTTTTAGAAAGCTTGCAAATGCTTCGGGAATCCCGCAGTAATTCGCGCGTTCGTTTTTTGAGATATGGCTAAAAAGCAAAAGGCAAATTCGGAATCCCAATTGTTGGAATTGTTAAAGGACGTGCTCCCAAAAGCCGTTTCAGACGCAAAGCTCGTCGAGAAGATTTACTCGGCCTGCGCGAAGGAAATCTCCGCCAAAGCGCGCGAGGAAAGTTTTCAGAAATTTTGCGCCCGCGCGGAACTCCCAGACCTGAAAACCGATTCGGTGAAGGAGGTGCAGAAGCAGTTCGAGGAAAGTTTCGGCAAAGGAAATGTTTCGGTAATCCCACACCCGCGAAAAGAAGCGGCAAGCATTGAAGTGGTGGTCGATGGCCAGGTCCTGGAGGGCGTTTTGAAAGTCGGCGCGGTGGCGGCTGCGGAGGAGGATGAGGACCCCGAGTTCAAGCCGAAGTTCGTTCCATTTCCGGTGAGCTTGCAAACGGATCCTGAGCTGGTTTGGGTTCTCGGCCGCACCGAAAATCTGACCCAGGAAGAAGCAGCCAGGAGCCTGCATAAAGCGCAGGAAGATTTCTGGGCGTCCAAACAAGGCCAAAAGCTGATTCGGGACCGTGTGGAACGGAATTTCCCTGAATTCATCAGCCGCGTCCCTTCAAAATTCCTCGGCGAAGTCGGCCTCAAACGCCATTACAAGGACCCGGAAACGCTGAAACAACTTCGCGCCCCGCGTTAATTTCAAGGTTTGCGCATTGGTGTGAACCATCAATGCGAACCTCGGGCCCGGCATTCGACAAGAAGGCTGCATCCTTCAAATCGAATCTCATTGAACCGCTCTTCTCTTTGCGGGACAATGTGGCATTCCATGATCAGTTTCGGGAGTGAAAAGCTTACTGGCACCCTTCCGGCCATTGAAGGCGGGCTGAATCAGCAGGAGCAGGAAAGATTGGTGCGCCGAGTCACGCTCCGGCTCGTTCCGCTGCTCTTCTTCTGTTACGTCGTCGCTTATATCGACCGGGTCAACGTGGGTTTCGCCAAGCTGCATTTGCAGGAGGTTTTCGGAGTCGATCCTTCGATTTTCAGCAGTGTTTACGGTCTGGGCGCCGGGCTTTTCTTCATCGGCTATTTCCTTTGTGAAGTTCCGAGCAACTTGATCCTGCATCGGATCGGCGCGCGCATTTGGATTGCGCGGATCATGATTGTTTGGGGTCTGGTTTCGATGTCTTTCATGTTCATCAAAGGGGTTCCGAGCTTTTACGCTTTGCGTTTCCTTCTTGGCGCTGCCGAAGCCGGTTTTTTTCCCGGAACGATTCTTTATTTCACTTATTGGTACCCTCCTCGCGAACGCGCGCGGATCATTGCCTTGTTTGCAATAGGCGGGGTGGCCGCGGGAGTGATCGGTTCGCCCATCTCGGGGGCGCTTTTGCAAATGGATGGAGTTGCCGGGCTGGCCGGATGGCAATGGCTCTTTCTCCTCGAAGGCGTCCCGCCGGTGCTCCTTGGTTTTCTTGTTTTAGCTGTGCTTCCGAATAATCCTTCTGATGCGAAATGGCTTTCCCTGCGCGAACAGGAATGGATCAAAGGCAGGATTGTGCAGGCCACCGCCGAGAATACCGTGGCTCAACGACACAGCCTCCGGGAGTGTTTCAGCAGCCCGGTGGTATGGCTGCTCTGCTTCATTTACTTCTGCCAAAATGTGGCCGGTTATGGTTATGAAATGTGGCTGCCGACCATTGTCAAAGGCCTCTCTGGAAAAAGCGATGCCGTCGTCGGCCTGATCAACGCAATTCCGTATTTAGCCGCGGGAATCACCATGTACCTCACGGGCCGTCATTCCGACGCAAAGAATGAACGGCGCGGACATATCGCGGCGACGGCAGGAACCGCAGCGGTCGGATTTGTCATCGCGGCCAACGCCAAAAATCCCTTCATCGCTATGGCGGGGCTGACGATTGCTTTCGCGGGGCTCAAATCCAACATCGCGCCGTTTTGGGCGCTCACCACCGGATTTCTGAGTGGCACCGCCGCGGCCGGGGGCATTGCCTTTATCAATTCCGTGGGAAATCTCGGCGGCTTTTTCGGTCCGACCCTCGTCGGTTTCATCAAGGACAAAACCGGCAGCAACTTCGGCGGGCTGCTCCTTCTCGGCGGCGCTTTGCTGAGCATGAGCCTCGCGGTCTGGTCCGTCCCCAAACCACAAAAGCCGAAAAACTGATCCGGTTTTCCGCCACGTTTTCGGAGGCGCTCCCTTTGCGCTTATGTCCGCCTTTTAGGGATCACAGTGGTGGATTCGTGAGAAGTGCGCCTTTCCAGCACATTGGGATCCTAAGCTTAGAATTCCACGTGGACAAGTTGTCGCGG
>JADMIO011485824.1_pt1 | contig 70063 bp, 51 predicted proteins | sample 8958161 | NCBI WGS metagenome assembly JADMIO01 (sample SAMN16585339, study PRJNA669376) | soil metagenome | isolation source: Crop rotation soil | place: USA: Cullars Rotation, Alabama | collected 2011 | reverse complement strand
AAAGTGCTCGACCTGCCGGTCACGCCATTGGAGATTTCCGCCAGCGCGGTGCGCGCGCTGCTCGCCGCCGGCCGCGAACCGCGTTGGCTGCTGCCGGATGCACTATTCGCCGACACGCAATTGCTGGCGCCCTATCGCCGCTGAACGCAGCAGTCATTTCTTGCGCTTGCCCTGCGGGCCGCTTTTCAGTCCGCCAAATGTGCCGCGCTTTTCCGAAGTCGGTGCGAACGACGTTTTCGCCTCGAACGATTTCTTCTCGAACGATTTCTTCTCGGGGGATTTCTTTTCGAAGGGCTTCTTCTCGAACGCGCCTTTCGCGAAAGTCTTGGGCTTGAACGATTGGGGTACGAAAGCCTTCTTCTCGAACGCTTTGGGTTTCGGCGCCGTCGTCTCAAACGATTTCGGCTTGTCCGGGGCAGCCTTGCGTGGCGGCGCCGAATCGGGCGCTTCGCTGCCGCGCGTGATGCGCAGTTGCTGACCCGACACCCAGACCTTCTTCAGGTGCCGGAAGATTTCCACCGGCATGGTTTCCGGCAAATCGATCAGGCTGTGGTCGTCGCGGATGTCGATGCGGCCGATGTGCTTGCTGTCGATACCGGCCTCGTTGGCGATCGCGCCGACGATATTCTTCGGCTGCACGCCATGCGCGCTGCCGACTTCGACGCGGAATGTTTCGAAGCCTTTTTCGACGGCGCGTGGACGCTCGTCGCGGCGCGCGCGTGACGGCGCCGACCCTTCGTTTTCGAACGCACGCGGCGCGGGCCGCTTGTCCTGCTCCGCCTTGTCGAATTTGCCGTGCGTGCGCTTTTCGAAACCGCGCCGTTCGGACGCGCCTTTCTCGTAGGCAGGCTTGCCGTACGCACGATCGTCGCGGGCGCGCGCGTCACGCGAATTGCCGTCGCGGGAGAAACTCTCGCGCGTGTGCTGCTCCTGCGGCGCGAGCAACAGCGGCGTCTTGCCTTGCACCAGGCGCGCCAGCGCCGCGGCGATCTCCACCGCCGGCACGTTGCTTTCCTGCTCGAACTGTTCGATCAACTGGCGGAACGCGCCGAGTTCGCCGGCAGCGAGTGAGTCGGCAATGCGTTGCTTGAACTTTACGACGCGCCGGTCGTTGACAGCCTGCACGCTAGGCAACTGCATCTCGGCGATCGGCTGGCGCGTGGCGCGCTCGATCGCCTGCAGCATGCGCTTCTCGCGCGGCGCCACGAACAGGATCGCCTCGCCGCTGCGGCCGGCGCGGCCGGTGCGGCCGATGCGGTGCACGTACGCTTCGGTGTCGGTCGGGATGTCGAAGTTCAGCACATGGCTGATGCGTTCGACGTCGAGTCCTCGCGCGGCCACGTCGGTCGCCACGAGGATGTCGAGCTGGCCGTCCTTCAACTGCTGGATGGTGCGCTCGCGCTGCGCCTGCACCATGTCGCCGTTGATCGCCGCGGCGGCGAAACCGCGCGCCTGCAGCTTCTGGGAAATTTCCTCGGTCGCCTGCTTGGTGCGCATGAATACCAGCATCGCTTCGAACGCCTCGACTTCGAGGATGCGCGTCAGCGCGTCGAGCTTGTGCATGCCGCTGACGTACCAGTAGCGCTGGCGGATGTTGGTCGCGGTGGTGGTCTTGGCCTTGATCGCGATCTCGACCGGATCGCGCAAGTGATTCTGCGCGATGCGCTTGATCTGCGCCGGCATGGTGGCCGAGAACAGCGCGATCTGCCGCGTCGACGGAATTTTCTTCAGCACCGCTTCGACGTCGTCGATGAAACCCATGCGCAGCATCTCGTCGGCTTCATCGAGGACGAGTGTGGTGAGCTGGGACAAATCGAGCGAGCCGCGATCCATGTGATCGATCACGCGGCCGGGCGTGCCGACAACGACATGCGCGCCACGCTTGAGTCCGCTCAGCTGCGGCCCGTAGCTCTGCCCGCCGTAGATCGGCAGCACGTGGAAACCGGGCAATTGCGCGGCGTATCGCTGGAACGCTTCGGCCACCTGGATCGCCAGTTCGCGCGTCGGCGCCAGCACCAGCGCTTGCGGCTTGGCGCGGTTCAAATCCAGGCGCGACAGGATCGGCAGCGCGAACGCGGCGGTCTTGCCGGTGCCGGTTTGTGCCTGGCCCAGCAGATCGCGGCCGGCCAGCAGCGGCGGGATCGTCGCGGCCTGGATCGGCGAGGGCGTCTCGTAGCCGACTTCGCGCAGCGTCGCCAGCAAGGCGTCGGCCAAGCCGAGGTCGCGGAAGGCCGGGGCGGCGGCAGAGGTATCGGGATGACTGTCGGCGTGGGGCACGGGGGTAGGCGGCCTCGCCGCAAAGCAATCAGGCCGCCTAGTCTAGCGCCTTGTCGGACAGACCGGGGATGCCATCGTCGAGCCGGCTGCACGCGTTTTGACACTGGTCAGCTTGACACTGGCATGTAGTGCAAATCGGCCTATACTGGCCGCGTCCGCGCCGGGACGCCCGCGCGGTACCTGTCCACCAAGAGGGTCGCGCCACTTTGGCTACCGCAGCGAAAAAAACCAACCCGAAAACCAGCAGCAAATCCACCGTCACCAAGGCTCCGGCCAAGACGCCGAAGGCCCGATCGAATCAGGCCCGATTGAATCAGGCCAAGCCAGCCAGCAAGACCGATCCGGTCGAATTCCTGCGCAAGCAGGTACTCGCCGCACTCGAAGAACTGAAAGCCAAGGACGTGCACGAGATCGACGTCCGCGGCAAGACCAGCATCGCCGACATTCTCGTCATTGCCAGCGGCACTTCCACGCGCCACGTCAAATCGCTTGCCGACGAAGTCGTGCGCTTCGTGAAGAAGGCCGGCATGATGCCGCTCGGTGTCGAAGGACAGCGCGAGGCCGAATGGGTGCTCGTCGATCTGGGCGACATCATCGTGCACGTCATGCTGCCGCGCATCCGCGAGTTCTACGGCCTCGAGCGCCTGTGGACCGTGGGCGACCAGATGCCTGCCGCCGCGAATTCGGCATGAAGCAGGGGCGAGGGGCGAGCATCGAGGGATGATCTGATGCCCGCGACGACCGTTGCCCGCTTTTGCTCGCCCCTCTCCCCTCGACTCTCGCCCCTCGCGTGCGTGCTCGCCTGATCGCGGTCGGCGACCGCATGCCCGCGTGGGTCGCCGACGGCTACGCCGAATACGCCAAGCGCCTGTCGCGCGAGCTGCCGCTGGAACTTGTGGAAATTTCCACAAAGTCGCGCGGTAGCCGCGACTTGGGCCGCGCGATCGCCGACGAAGGGGCGGCGATGCTCGCTGCCATACCGAAAGCCACGCACGTGATCGCGCTGGACGGCCGCGGCAAGAGCTGGTCCAGCGAGGACCTCGCCGCGCAGCTCGCGCAATGGCGCATGCAGGGCAACGACCTGGCGTTCCTGATCGGCGGCCCCGATGGCTTGGCTGCTGCGGCACTCGAACGCGCCCAGCAGCGCTGGTCGCTCGGTCCGCTGACCTTGCCGCATCCGCTGGTGCGCATCGTACTCGCCGAACAGCTGTATCGCGCAGTCAGCCTGCTCGGCAACCATCCCTACCACCGCGGCTGAAAACCGCGCCTGCGTTACCGGCGCGGCCGACGTCTTTTCAGCGACAGCGCCCCTCGAAGCCGGCAATGAAGATCACGTTTGGCTTGACGCCCTGATCCTCGAACGCGCCGATGTCGGCTTGCGCGCCGTGCACGCGCGGAAAGCCGGTGCCGCGCTGGTCGAGCGTCAGGTTCTGCGGATTGCTGCCGGCGTCGATGGCGGGGCTGCCGACGAGCAGGCGATGAGTCTGCGTTTCCCCGCCCTGGTTGCCGAGTGGACCGAGCAATGGACAGGCGCTCGTCGTGCCGGTCGGAATCGGACCGGTATGCGCGAGGATCAGGTTGTTGCTGCCGCCGACGGTGGCGGCGCCGGGGACATCGGTATCGAAATCGGCAGCGGGACCGTAGTTGTTGGCGATGATCGAGCTATGCAGCGTCAGGTTGCCGCCGTAGGTCGGCCGGAACACCAGGCCGGCGCCGAAGCCGCTATTCTTGGTGTCGGAGTTGAAGGCGATCGTGCTGTTGGCGATCGTGGTAGTCACATGGCTGACCACGCCGGCGCCGCCGTAGCCGGTATGGTTGTCCGAGATGGTGCTGTCGACGATGCGCAGCGTGTGCGAGCCGTCCGCATCCGTGACATAGACGCCGCCGAACACGCTGCTGGAGTAGTTGCCGGACACGGTCGAACTGCGCAGATAGACATCGCCGCTGCTGGCAAACAGTCCGCCTACATTGACCTGTATCCCGTCGGCCACGGTGTTGTTGCTGATCGTGCTGTACTTCACCGTCGCATTGCCGACAACGTACGCGCCGCCACCCAAGGCGGCGCCGTTGCCTCCGCCGTCGGAGACATTGCCGCTGACTTTGCTGTGCAGCAGCGTCAGGCCCGAGGAAAAGATGCCACCGCCGGATGCGCGAATGTTGCCCTGCGCTTGCACGATGCATGAAGTCACCGTGCTGTCGTACAGTCCGACGGTGCCGCTCGAGCGGATGCAGCCGCCGCGCGCAATCGTCGCGCTGCGGTACTTGGCGTTCGTGATGGTCAGGTGATTGAGCGCGAACGTGCCGCTGCCTTGATGGTCGAAGACGCGGTTGAAGTGGTTCGCGCCGGAGTCGCCGTCGATGCTCAGCTGATCCGGTCCCGGTCCGTTGAGCGTCAGCGAGGCCTGCGGCACGGTGATCTGGCCGGTGCTCAAGGTGATCCGCGTGCAGGCGAGCTGGGTCAGGTCGATGATGTCGCCGGATACCGCCGCCGCGACCGCGGCACGCAGGCTGCCGTTGCCGCTGTCGCTGCAGTTCTGCACCACGATGGTGTTGGCTTGCGGCGCTGGCGTCGAAGCCGACGTAGCCTCCGACCCAATGAGTCCAAGGCCGAGCAGGACGCCGGCAGTGAGCGGCGCGCGATCCAACCGGGCGATCATCGAGGCAGGCATGGCGGCTCCAGATTTACGGCTGCTGTATATACATTACGCCCAAACCGGCCGACTCCGGGCGTGCCCCGATGCGTCGCCCGACGATCACCGGCAGCGTCCAATCGGCATGAATGACACGGATTGCCGGGTCGCACGCGAACGCTGCTTCGATCGGGGTCTTCCATCAATACGCAAAGCGCGGACAAATCCGGGCGTGGCCGCTCTCCTTTCGGACCTGCTGGTAAAGTGGCGGGGTGGAGGAGGGACACATGGGGACCGATAGCGGATCCGGCATCACGGAGCTTCTGAATGCGGCCAACGCCGGCGACGCGGCGGCGCAGGGCGAGGCGTATGCGCTGGTTTACGACGAGCTCAAGCGCTGTGCGCTGAAGGTACGCCACGTCGTGCCGGGCTCGTCGCTCACGCCGACCGCGCTGGTCAATGAACTGTATCTGCGCCTGAACGAACATCCGGTGGCGAAGATCCACAGCCGCGCGCATTTCTTCGCGCTGGCGGCGCGCGCGATGCGCCAGATCGTGGTCGATCACGCGCGCCGGCGCGCCAGCCAGAAGCGCGGCGGCGGCGTCGACGTGACCGACATCGATGCCGCGCTCGGCCTCGGCGAACAAGGCGCGGAAGAGGCATTGGATCTCGATGCGGCATTGAGCAAGCTCGAGGTACGCGATGCCGACCTGGCGCGCGTGGTCGAGTGGCATTTCTTCGGAGGCTTGAGTTTCCGCGAGATCGGCGCGGCGCTGTCGCGCCACGAACGCACCGTGTTCCACGACTGGGAACTGGCCCGCGCGTGGTTGCAGCAGTCGATGCGCGGGGAAGCGCCGGCATGACCGCGCCGGGTTCCAACGGAGCTGCGCGCTGGCAGCGCCTGAAGGACCTGTTTGCGCAAACTCTTGAGCAGCCCGAGGCGCAGCGCGAAGCGTGGGCTTCGAAGCAGTGCGGCGACGATGCGGAGCTGCGCTCCGAGCTGTTGCGATTGCTTTCGCAACAACGCCAGCCGGCGGGATTCCTCGGCGCCGACGCGCAGGCCCTGCTGCAGCGCATCGCACCGCAACCTGCCGTTGTCGACGAACGCCTCGGCAGCACGATCGGCGCCTATCGCCTGACCAGGGAACTCGGCGCTGGCGGCATGGGTCGCGTCTATCTGGCCGAGCGTGCCGACGGCCAGTTCGCCCAGCAGGTTGCCCTGAAACTCATCCGCAGCGAGTTCGCCAGCACCGAGTTGCGCCAGCGCTTCCTGCGCGAGCGCGACACGCTGGCGCGGCTGGCGCACCCGAACATCGCCCAGTTGCATGACGGCGGCCTGAGTGCCGACGGCACACCGTACTTCACCCTCGAATACATCGAAGGCACGCCGCTTACGCGCTGGTGCAACGAGCGACGCTGCGACGTGCGCGCGCGCGTGCGGCTGATGCTCAAGGTCTGCGATGCCGTGCAGCACGCGCACCGCAACCTGGTCGTGCATCGCGATCTGAAGCCGTCGAACGTTCTGGTCACGGCCGCCGGCGAACCGAAGCTGCTCGACTTCGGCATCGCCAAGCCGCTGACGCGCGCGGCCGCCGAATCGACGCTGACCAGCACCGACGCGCAACCGATGACGCGCGAGTACGCGGCGCCCGAGCAGGTGCTCGGCGAACCGGTCACCACCGCGACCGACATCTATACGCTGGGCGTGCTGCTGTATCTGCTGCTGTGCGGGCGCATGCCGTACCGGCGCGCGGAGCTGGGCCATATCGGCTGGACCAAGGCGATCCTCGAGGATGCGCCGGAATCGCTGCACGACGCAGTCGATCGCGGCATCGACGAGGCCGCGCCGCGCGCTGTCGAAGAAAGCACGTCGTTGCGCCGCGCGGTGCCGGACGACGCGCAGACTGTCGCCGCCGCACGCGGCACCACGCCGGTCATCCTGCGGCGCGCGTTGCGTGGCGACCTGGAGCGCATCGTGCAGCGCGCGCTGGCAAAGGCGCCGGAAGCGCGTTATCCGACCGTAAACGCGTTCGTCGAGGACTTGCAGGCTTACCTGGCCGGCCGCGCGCTCAGTGGCGGCACGCGCACTTATCGCCTGCGCAAGTTCATGCGCCGCCATTGGCTGCCGCTCGCCGCCGGCGCGCTGCTGTTCCTGGTCGTGCTGGGCAGCGCGATCGGCATCGCCTGGCAGGCGGCGGAAGTCGAACGGCATGCGCAGACGACCGCTGCGGTAAAGGACTTCCTGCTCAGCCTGTTCCAGAAAGCCAATCCAAACGTCGCGCAAGGCAAGCTGATGACGCTGCGCGAAGCGGTCGATGCCGGCGTGCAGAAGCTCGACAAGATTCCCGCCAGCCAGCCGGAACTGAAAGCCGAACTGCAGGTGACGCTCGGCACGATTTATTTCCAGTTGGGCTTGCTCAAGGAGGCTGCCGCGATGCATGCGCAGGCATTCGAGGTGCTCAAGACATTGCCGCGCGATGCCGTGCTGGCGGCGACCGCCGAGCGCTTCGAGGCAACCGAGGTCGCATCGCTCGGCGACTACAACCGTGGCCAGGAGCTGGCCGACGATGCGGTGCTTCGGCTGCGCGCGTTGTCGCGCCCGCCGCCGCGCGATCTCGGCCGCGCCTTGTCGACGGCAAGCTGGGTTGCCAACAAGCGCGCCGATGTCGAGCGCGTCAAGCAATTGAGCGAGGAAGCTCTCGCCCTCGCCAGTCAGCCGCCGCAGGATGAAGAACTGATGTATCTGGCGCTGGAACAAAAGGCGCTGGTCGCGCGCAAGACGCACGATCCGGCTGCCGCCGCCGAGCACTATAAAAACGCGCTCGCGCTGAGCATCAAGGTCAACGGCGCGGTCGATCAGCAGAGCATTGCGTTTGGCCAGGCGCTCGGCTCGACGCTGGGCGTGATGGGTCAGTACGACACCGCGCAGCAGTACGTGCAGGCGGCTTTCGATGCGGCTAACCTTGCGTTCGGCGAGGACAGCTCGCGCGCGTTGCGCGCCGGCGAAGTCCTGGGGCTGAATGAATTCGACGGCGGGCACGTCGCGGCGGCGGCAACGCGGCTGGCCCATCTGCTCGAACTGGGCGAGGCGCACACGCCACGCGATGAAAGCCTGCTCACGGAAATCCGCCTCAACTACGCCGAGATGCTTACCGATCTGGGCCAGTTCGAGCGCGCACAGGCATTGCTGCTCGCGGTGCGCGATTTTTTGAGGCAGCACAGCGGCAGCGATCCGAACGAGATTGCCGAAACCCTGTCATCGCTCGGCGAAGTGCACATCGCGCTGGGTCAGCTCGATCTGGCCGCCGACGAAGCGCGCGAGGCACTGGCCACGCTGAGCCAGGCCAAGGCCGACTACACGACGCAGGCGCAAGCGCGCCTGAGTCACGCCTTGTTGCTCAAAGGCGATGTCGACGGCGCTCTCGCCAGCGCCGAGGCCGCCCGCGACAACGCGCTGAAACTGCTCGGAGAGCGCGCCCACGACAGCGCGCTGGCGCATTACAGCTTCGCCATGGCGCTGGCCGCCGCCGGCAAGGCAGAGCAGGCGGAAGCCGAATGGCGCGCGGCGCTCAAGTCGTACAAGTTGTTGCTGCCGCCGGAGGGCATGCATCTGCGCTCAACTGACGCGAGGCTGGCGCTTGGCGGCGTGCTGGCGAAGCGCGCAGCGACGCGTGACGAGGGTTTGCGTCTGCTCAGTCAGGCAGCCTCGATGCGCGCGCAATTCCTGGCCGAAAGCGATCCGCGTCGCCACGCCGCCAGCGAGGCCCTGGCCAAGGCGCAAGCCACACGTTAGGCACTAGCTGCGCATTACATTCTGCATGCTATCGTCGCGGGCAGTTCGATCGGACCCAAGGCCGCATGCTCTATCTCGCTTCGCAATCCCCCCGGCGCCGGCAATTGCTCGACATGATCGGCGTGCGTTTCGAAGTCGTCGATGTGGAGGTTCCGGAAGTACGGACGCCGGACGAACCGGCCGAGGACTATGTCAGCCGCGTGGCGCGCGAAAAGGCCGGTGCCGGGCTGCTGAAGCTCTCTGGCGTGAGCGCGGCCCTGGTGCTGGGCGCCGACACGGAGGTGGTGCTGGACGGCGACGTGTTCGGCAAGCCCACCGACCGCGCCCATGCCGCGGACATGCTGGCGCGCCTGTCCGGGCGCACGCATCGGGTACTGTCGGCCGTCTGGTGCGTGGATGCCGGCCGCGAAGAGCATGCGTTCAGCATTACTGAGGTAAGCTTCGCCGCGCTGACGGCGAGCCAGATCGAAGCCTATCTGGCAGGTACCGAATGGCAGGGCAAGGCGGGCGCTTACGCCATCCAGGGGCGTGCGGCCACCTTCGTGTCGCATCTGGCCGGAAGTTACTCCGGCGTGATGGGTCTGCCGGTATACGAAACCGCTCAGTTGCTGCAGCGTTTTGGCGTTTGACAGGGGTCGGACCCGAGCGTTTGTTTGCTGGCGCCGCAGTTGGCGCGGGCCGCCTGCGCCCGTGTCATCGACAGCGCGACCGGGCCCCGTTATAAGTCGTCTTGACCTAAGAAAAAGAATGCACTCGTGACCGAAGAAATCCTCATCAACGTCACCCCGCGTGAAACCCGCGTGGCGGTGGTCGAAAACGGCATGCTGCAGGAAGTGCACGTCGAGCGTGCGCTGCGCCGCGGTTACGTCGGCAACATCTACAAGGGCCGTGTCAGCCGGGTCATGCCAGGCATGCAGGCGGCGTTCGTCGAGATCGGCCTGGAGCGGGCCGCCTTCCTGCATGCCTCGGACATCGTGCGCGCCATTCCGGCGCTGGCCAGCGAAGGCGCGGAAAACGGCAACAGCGCGCAGCAGCCGATCAGCGAACTGGTGCACGAGGGCCAGGAAATCATCGTGCAGGTGGTCAAGGATCCGATCGGCAGCAAGGGCGCGCGGCTGACCACGCACCTGTCGGTGCCGTCGCGCTACCTGGTGCTGTTGCCATACGCGAAAGTCGTCGGCGTGTCGGTGCGTATCGAGGACGAAACCGAACGCACGCGCCTGAAGGACATCATGCAGGCGCTGGCGGCGGCGACCACGCTCGGCTACATCGTGCGCACCAATGCCGAAGGGCAATCGCAGGAAGCGCTGGCCGAGGACGTCGCGTATCTGGGCAAGCTGTGGCAATCGCTGCAGGACGGCATCAAGCGCGCGCAGATTGGCGAGCGCGTCTACGAGGATCTGTCGCTGCCGTTGCGCGCGTTGCGCGACCTGATGCGCAGCGCGGTGGAAAAAGTGCGCGTCGATTCGCGCGAATGCTTCGACCGGACCACCGATTTCGCACGTCAGTTCATGCCCGAGCTCGCCGAGCGTATCGAGCACTATCCGGGTGAGCGGCCGATCTTCGACCTGTACGGCGTCGAGGACGAGATTCAGCGTGCGCTCAAGAAGGAAGTGCCATTGAAGTCGGGCGGCTATCTCGTCATCGACCAGACCGAGGCAATGACCACCATCGACGTCAACACGGGCGCGTTCCTCGGCCATCGCAATCTCGAGGAAACCGTCTACAAGACGAATCTCGAAGCGGCGCAGGCCGCCGGCCGGCAACTGCGTCTGCGCAACCTCGGCGGCATCATCATCATCGATTTCATCGACATGACTGACGAGGAGCACAAGCGCCAAGTGCTGCGCATGCTGGAAAAGACCCTCGCCAACGATCACGCCAAGACCACCGTCTACGAGATGTCGCCGCTCGGCCTGGTCGAGATGACGCGCAAGCGCACGGTCGAGAGTCTCGAGCGCCAGCTGTGCGAACCGTGTTCGACCTGCGAAGGCCGCGGCAGCGTCAAGACCGCCGAAACGGTGACTTACGAAATCTTCCGCGAGATCACTCGCGCCGTGCGCCAGTTCGAAGCCGAGAAATTGCTGGTGCTGGCTACGCCGAAAGTGGTCGCGCGCATCCTCGACGAGGAATCCGCGGCAGTCGCCGAGCTCGAGGAGTTCATCGGCAAGACGATCCGTTTCCAGGCCGAAGAGCACTACGCGCAGGAACAGTACGATGTGGTTTTGCTCTGACGGCAGCCGGGACGAGGGACGAGGAGCGAGGGGCGCGATCGTGCGTAACCTTTCTTCACGCCGCTTGGTCGCGCGCGATGTTCTCGCGCGCTCGCCTTCTGCGTTTCATCGGTGCGCGCGTGCAGTAAGCAGCGAGTTTCTTCCCGCGCCTCGTCCCTCGTTCCTCGCTACTGCTCCCCGATGATCTGGCGCCGCCGCATCCATCGCGTGCGCTTGTGGCTGCAGGCGTTGTTCGCCACTGCCGCGATCCTGCTGGCGTTGCTGGTCGGGCTGACGCATCTGGCGTTGCCATGGCTGGCCGCGCATCCGGAACGTGTCAGCGCGATGCTCAGCTCGCGCCTGAACAGGCCGGTGACTGTGGATCGCGTGGACGGATTGTGGGAGCGCAATGGGCCGCTACTGGTGCTCAATGGCGTGCACATCGCCGGCGCCACGGCGGAACGACCGGCCTTGCTGATTCCGCAGGCGGAACTGAAGATCAACCTGTTCTCCTGGCTCAACCGCAACCAGACCTGGAACGAGTTCCGCCTGATCGGCCTGAACCTGACCGTGGTGCGCGACGTGACCGGCGACTGGCAGCTGCGCGGTCTGGACCTGGCGGGTGGCGCGCCGGACAGCGGTGGCGACGACAACAGCCAAGCGCTGTTCGAACTCGGCTCGCTGGTGGTGCGCGACCTGCACATCAGCGTCGAGGACGCCATGGCCAGCCGCAAACTCTCGTTCGCCGCCGACGAGGTGCGCCTGGTCAATTCCGGCAGCGAGCATCGCGTGCTGGCCAGCGTGCGTTGTGCCGAGACGCAATCGCCGCCGCTGGACGTGATGGTCGACTATGACAGCGAGGCCGCCACCGGCGAAGTTTATTTCGGCGGCCGGCAAATCGATCTTGCCTCGATCCTGCATCGCTATCCTATCGCTGGCCTGGTGCTCGAACATGCCGATGGCCGCGCCCAGGCGTGGACCTGGTGGCAGCGCAACCGCCTGGTCGAGGCGCGAGTCGAGATCGACCTGGCCGGACTGGTGATGACCACGGAAGCGCCGATCGTGCTGGACGACAAGCGCCAGATCACGCCGCGCGTCGGTCTGGACCGCATTGCGTTCGGCGCGCACTGGAAACGCAACGAGCACGGCTGGCAGGCCGATGTCGGCGACCTGGTCAGCGTGCGCCAGGGCGAGCTGGCCCCGGCGGCGAATATACATGTGGAAAAATACATTCCGGCTGATCGTGTCGATGCGAGTCAGGCCGACGCGAGTGCGGATGCCGCTCAGGCTGATGCGAGTCAGGCTGCCGTGAGTCAGCCCGAGCCGGCTCAAGCGGGCGCGACTCCGGCCATTGCGAGCTACACGCTCGCCGCGCGCGACGTGGAACTGGCCGCGCCCGCCTCGATCGCGATGTTGAGCGATGCGCTGGCTCCGCCGTTGCGGCGCTGGCTGTACCAGGCCGATCCGGTCGGCACGCTGCGCAGCCTGGACTTGCGTTCGGCCGGCGCGGCGGATTTCGACATCAGCGCGCGGCTCGACGGCATTGCCTGGCATGCGCTGGACAAGCTGCCGGGCGTCAGCGGTCTGAGCGGCAGCCTGCTCGGCGACCAGACCGCGGTCGCGCTCGAACTGCCTGCGCACACGGCGTTCGGCATCGATTCGCCGCAAGTGTTCCGGCAGCCGCTGGAGTATTCCGAATTCAGCGGCACGCTGGTGGCGTATCGCACCAACGCCCCGCTTCTGTCCGACACGGCGCCCGACGACGCTGCCCCGGCGACCACGCCGGCGCGGTCGGGCTGGCGCCTGGAAACCGGCGCGCTGACTTTCGAAGGCGCGCGCTACGGCGGTGAGCTGCGCGGCGCGATGGAAATCTACGACGACGCGCCCAAGCCCTTGCTCGACGTGTATGCGGTGCTCACGCACGCCGACGTGCCGGCTTCGCATCTGTTCTGGCCGATCAACGCCATGTCGCCGCAGGGCGTGGCGTTTCTCGATCGCGCGCTCGATTCCGGCCGCGTCACGGGCGCGCGCGTGGCCTTTCGCGGCGATCTGGCCGACTGGCCGTTCCGCAACAGCGCCGGCCGTTTCCAGGCGCGCGCCGAGACCGAGGATGTGCGCCTGCCGTACTTGCCGGACTGGCCGGCGGCGGAGCACATCTACGCGACCGCCGACTTCCTCAACAACAGCCTGCACGTGGAAGCGGCCGCGGCGCAGTCGCAAGGCGTGAAGGTAAACAGGGCCAGTGCCGATATCGCCGACCTTGGCGAAGTCGTGCTCGATCTGAACGCGGCGGGCACAGGCGCCGGCAAGGATCTGCTGGCGTACGTGAAAGCAACGCCGCTCGGTCAGAAATACGGCGCGCAGTTGCTCGGCGTCGATGTCGGCGGTCAGGGAACCTGGGATTTCCGCCTGCACCTGCCGGTCAAGCACGCGGCCGAGCAGACCGAACTCAACGGCAACGTTGCGCTCGCCGACGCCGATCTGGCGGACGCCAAGTACGGCCTGCGCCTGAACAAGGCCAACGGCAAGATCAAGTTCACGCAGCGCGGCTTTGCCACCGAGCCGATGCCGGTGTCGATGAACGGCAAGCCCGCGCAGTTCACGCTGGCGGTCGGTGCAATGGCCTCCGATCCGCGCCACGCGGTGGAAGCGAACCTGCGCGCGACGCTGCCGGCGACCGAAATCCTGGCGTACGCGCCAATGCTGCAATCGTACGGCGACCGCATCTCCGGCAGCGCTCAGTGGGATGTGGGCTTCAACGCCGACAACGACACAGTGCGCAATCCCGGCCAGCGCCTCACGCTCAATTCGGACTTGCGCGGCGTCGCCATCGATCTGCCGGCGCCGTTGCAGAAGGTCGCAGGCGATGCGCTGCCGCTCGCGCTGACGCTCGGCATGCCGTTTGCCGGCGGGAGTATAGATTTACACATTGCCGACTGGCTGCACATGCGCGGCCGGCTCGCCACCGCGATGCAGCCGTTCGCGGCGCGCGTCGATCTCGGCGCGCCTTCGGCGGCAGCGTTGCCGGCCGCTGGTTTCTTCTTCGCCGGCACCACGCCGCGCCTGGATATCACCGGCTGGCTGGATTTCGCCACCAGCGGCAGCGGCAGCGGCGGCAGCGGCCTGTTGGCAGGCATCGACCTGGATGCGCAGCAATTGAGCGCCTACGATCACGACTTCGGCGCGGTCAAGTTCAAGCTGGCGCAAGCCGCCGGCGCGCTCGACATTGCGTTTGCCGGCGCGGCCCTCGACGGCAGCCTGCGCGTGCCGCTGGCGGACATGCGCCAGCGCGGCATCACCGCGCAGCTGGTGCGGCTGTATTGGCCGACCAATGCCGAACCCGAGCAGGAACCGGCAGCGACACCGCCGACCGCCAACCCCGCGTCACTGCCGCCGCTGCACGTGCACATCGAGGATTGCCGCCTCGGCGAGGCGAATTTCGGCGACACCACGATCGAGAGCTACCCGATCGCCGACGGCACGCACTTCGAACAGGTCACCACGCATTCGAACAATCTCGAGATGCGCGCACACGGCGACTGGACCGGCCGGCCGGGCAGCGACGTATCGCGCTTCGCGATCGATTTCACCGCGCGCAATCTCGGCCGCATGCTTGATGCGTTCGGTTACGCCGGCGTGGTCGACGGCGGCCAGACGGTGGCGCATATCGAAGGCAACTGGAACGGTTCGCCGGCAACGTTCGCGCTGGCGCGGCTGGACGGCACGCTCAAGGTTTCGGTGCAGCAGGGCCGCATTCCCGAAGCGAACACCGGTGCTGGCCGCATCTTCGGCCTGTTCAATCTCGGCGCACTGCCGCGCCGCCTGACGCTGGATTTCGGCGATCTGTTCAAATCCGGTTTCAGTTTCGATTCGATCAACGGCCTGTTTACGCTCAAGAACGGCAATGCCGGCACGGAAGGACTCGAGGTCAAGGGCCCGACCGCCGACATCCGCGTCAGCGGCCGCACCGGCCTCAAGGGCAAGGATTACGATCAGATCATGGACGTCACACCTCACGTCGGCGGCACGCTGGCGGTCGGCGGCGCCATCGTCGGCGGCCCGATCGGTGCGGCTGCCGGTGCGCTGATCCAGGGCATTTTCCGCAACCAGATCAACCAGGCCACGCGCATCCGCTACAGTGTCACCGGCAGCTGGGACAAGCCGACCATCACGCAGTTGTCGAAGGAAACCGTGAAGAGTCCCGCGCGCGCCAAGGGCGAAGGCAAGAGCGACAAGGGCTGAGCCCATTTCACCTGCATCACTTGTCGCGTCGCGGTTGATAACCTAGCATCGCGCCCTCATTTTTCCCCCTTGCAACTCACGCCGGACCCGGATATCCATGACTCTTCTTGCCCTCGCCGAGCGACAACTGCTGCAACCCGGCGGCCTTTCCTCCGGCGATCTCGATCGCGTCTTTTCGCAAATCATGGGCCCGTCGATCGACTCGGCCGACCTGTACTTCCAGCATTCGCGCAGCGAGTCGTGGATGCTCGAGGACGGCATCGTCAAGGAAGGCAATCATTCGATCGAGCAGGGCGTCGGCGTGCGCGCCATGAGCGGCGAGAAAACCGGCTTTGCTTATTCCGACGAAATCGTGCTGCCGCAGCTGCTGACCGCGGCGCAGTCCGCGCGTGCGATCGCGCAGTCGGGCAATAGCGCGCACGGCATCGCGCTGGCCGCGCGCGACGCGAAGTCGCTGTACCCGCCGATCGATCCCGTCGAGTCTCTCGGCAACGATGAGAAAATTGCACTTTTGCGCGAAGTGGACAAATTCTGCCGCGCCCAGGATGCGTGCATCAGCCAGGTGATCGTGAGTTTGTCGGCAGTGCTCGACACGATCATGATCGCCGCCGCGGACGGCACGCTGGCCGCGGACGTGCGGCCGCTGGTGCGCCTGAACGTGCAGGTGATCGCCGAGCGCAACGGCCGCCGCGAGCAGGGCTCGAGCGGTGGCGGCGGTCGCTACGGCTACCGTGAACTGCTCGCCAACGGGCGCGCACACGAGTTCGCGCGCGAAGCGGTGCGACAGGCGCTGGTGAACCTCGACTCGGTGCCGGCACCTGCGGGCAGCATGACGGTGGTGCTCGGCCCAGGCTGGCCCGGCGTGCTGCTGCATGAAGCGATCGGGCATGGCTTCGAAGGCGACTTCAACCGCAAGGGCACGTCCGCGTTCGCCAACTCGATGGGCCAGAAAGTCGCGTCGGATCTGTGCACCGTGGTCGACGACGGTACGCTGCCGAACCGGCGCGGTTCGCTCAGCGTCGACGACGAAGGCGTGCCGAGCGAGTGCACCGTGCTGGTCGAGAACGGCGTGCTCAAGGGCTACATGCAGGACAAGCTCAACGCGCGCCTGATGGGTTCGCGCTCGACCGGCAACGGCCGTCGCGAATCGTTCGCGCACCTGCCGATGCCGCGCATGACCAACACCTACATGCTGCCGGGCAAGAGCGATCCGGGCGAAATCATCGCCTCGGTGCAGCGCGGCTTGTATGCGGTGAATTTCGGCGGCGGCCAGGTCGACATCACGAACGGCAAGTTCGTGTTCTCGGCCAGCGAGGCCTATCTGATCGAAAACGGCAAGATCACGCGGCCGGTGAAAGGCGCCACGCTGGTCGGCTCCGGACCGGAAGTACTGACGCGCGTGTCGATGGTTGGCAACGACCTCAAGCTCGACGAAGGCGTCGGCGTGTGCGGCAAGGAGGGCCAGAGCGTGCCGGTCGGCGTCGGCCAGCCGACGCTGCGCATCGACGCGATGACGGTGGGCGGAACGGCGGCGTGAAGCACGCGGCGGCGGCGGCTTGCGCCGCGCTCTTACTCTCATTCAAGGCGTTCGATGCGCAGGCAAGCGCCGCAGACGCGGTCGGCGTGCGCGCCTGCACCGCACTGACAGCACGCGTGGATGCATTCGCGGGATCTGCGCCTGTGCTGCTGCGCAGCTACGACGCCGACCGCGGTTCCGGCGAACCTGATGCTCCGGCGCTGCGCTCGGCCGCGTTCGTCTACGACAACTCGCTCGCGGCGATCGCGCTGCTGGCCTGCGACAAGCCCGCGCAGGCCACGCGCATCGGCGCGGCACTGCGCAGCGCGGCGATGCACGACGCGCGCTTGCGCAATGCCTATCGTGCCGGCGCGGTCGAGGCAACTCCGCTGCCGAACGGTTGGTGGGATGCACGGCAAGCGCGCTGGTCCGAAGATGCGTATCAGGCCGGCAGCGCGACCGGCAACGTGGCGTGGACGGCGCTTGCCTTGCTTGCTGTCGGCAAGGCTACTGGCGAGGCACGTTACGCCGCTGCCGCCGAGCATCTCGCGCAATGGATCGTGGAACATGCCTCCGAGCATTCGGCCGCCGGCGGATTCAGTGGCGGCGTTTTCGGATTCGACGCTGCCCCGCAACGGCTCGGCTGGCGCTCGACCGAACACAACATCGATCTGGTCGCGCTGTTCGATGCGCTTGCTCGCGTCCACGGCGCGAAATGGAAGGCGCCAGCCACAGCGGCCCGCCAGTTCGTCGCAGCACAGTGGAATGCGGGTGAGGAGCGCTTGCTGGTCGGGACGAAGGACGACGGTGTTGCGCCGAATCGCGACACGTCGGCGCTCGACGTACAACTGTGGGCGCAGCTGCTGCCTGATGCGCCGGTCAGCTGGCGCGGCGCAATTGCCTATGTCGAACGCGCGCATCGCGTGACCGGAGGTTTCGATTTCAACGCCGACCGCGATGGACTATGGCTGGAAGGCACGGCCCAGGCCGCACTGGTCTATCGCACGCTCGGCCGCGAAGCCGATGCGCAGGCGTTATTCGCCGCGATCGATGCGCAATTTTCCACAGGTGGAATGGTATACGCGACCCGCGAGGCGCGCATCACGACCGGGCTTGCGCTTGGCGCGGACAACGCCAGTGCCGACTTCTACTATTACCGCCGGCCGCATTTGGCCGCCACCGCCTGGGCCGCGCTTGCTGCACGCCGGCGCAATCCATTCCTGCCGGAGGGCTGACGCGCATGGCCGTGCCGCTCAGCTTCCAAGCAGCTCGCGCAATATGCGGAACAGCTCGCGCTGCGCGTGAGGCGAGCGGTTCGCGTCGCGTTCGCTCTTGCCCTGGCGCGCGAGCTGGCGCAATTGCTGGCGCTCGCCTGTCGGAAATTCGCTCATGAACGCGTTGAGCGCTTCGTCGCCTTCGGCGATCAGGCGGTCGCGCCAAAGTTCGACGCGGTGCAGCGCGGCCGTGTCGCGGCGCGCACGATCGCGATCGTGCTCGAGCGTGGCGCGGATCGCGTCGAGCTCGCTGTCGTCGAGCTTGCGCATCTGCTTGGCGACATATTGCGTCTGCCGCTTGCGCGCGATCTGCTGCGTGACGGCGCGCGCGCGCAGCACTTCGGCGCGCACGTCTTCGTCGAGCGGCATGCGCGCCAGCTGCGCCTCGGACAGATCCACCAAGGCGTGCGCCAGCTTCAGCACGTCGAGTGCTTCGCGGCGCAGCTGGCTGCGGCTGGGCGGCTCGTCGCCGTGAAACTCGTCGTCGGTATCGTGTTCGTGCATCATCGTCAATTCAAAACGTTCGATTCAATCAAACTGTTCTAAGCAAGGGCCAAAATCAGTGAACGCCATCATCGCACAATCGGACGACTCGCTCGCCCAACTCGACACCCTTGCCGGCCTTGCAGAGGACGTGATCCGGCGTTGCCGCGCGGCGGGTGCCAGCGAGGCCGAGGTCGGCGCCAGCGTCGACGTCGGCTTGAGCGTGAGCGTGCGCCTGGGCGAGGTCGAGACGATCGAGCACACGCGCGATCGCTCCTTCGGCGTGACCGTGTATTTCGGCAAGCGCAAGGGTTCGGCCAGCACCGCCGACCTGAAAGCCGACTCGATTGCCAAGACCATAGATCAGGCCTGCGCGATCGCGCGCTACACCGAGGAAGATCCCTATACAGGCCTCGCCGATCCGGCACGCCTGGCCACGACGTTTCCGGATCTCGACCTGTGGCACCCATGGGACATCACGCCCGAGCAGGCAATCGCCCTGGGCGTCCAGATGGAAGACTCCGGGCGCGCGCTGGCCGGCATCACCAACTCGGAGGGCGCTTCGGTGCAGGCCGGCGAGACACTGTCCGTGTATGCCACCTCGCAGGGCTTCACCGGCAAGGAACGCGGCACGCGCCACATGCTGTCGTGCGCGCTGATCAGCGAAGACGATGCCGGCATGCAGCGCGACTACTGGTACGAGGCGGTGCGGTCGGCGGCGGATTTTCCGCGCGCCGACACGGTCGGTCGCAAGGCTGCCGAACGCGCCCTGGCGCGCCGCGGTGCGCGCCAGCTCGGCACGCGCGACTGCCCGGTGCTGTTCATGCCGGAGGTTGCGCGCGGACTGATCGGCCATCTCATATCGGCGGTCAGCGGCGGTTCGCTGTACCGCAAGGCGAGTTTCCTGCTCGATCACGTCGGCAAAAAGATACTTCCTGACTTTGTGGAAATTGTCGAACGGCCGCGCTTGCGCCGCGGCCAGGCCTCGTCGAACTTCGACAGCGAGGGCGTTGCCACTTCCGATCGCGATCTGGTGCGTGGCGGCGTGCTGGAAAGGTACGTGCTCGGCAGTTATTCGGCGCGCAAGCTCGGCCTCGAAAGCACCGGCAATGCCGGCGGCATCCACAATCTTGTGGTCACGCCGGGCACGCAGGATTTCGCCGCGATGCTCGAGCAGCTCGGCACCGGCTTGCTGGTCACCGAAGTGATGGGGCAGGGCGTTTCGATCATCACTGGCGACTACTCGCGCGGGGCGTCCGGATTCTGGGTCGAGAACGGTGTCATCGCCTACCCGGTCGAGGAGATCACGATCGCCTCGAACCTGCGCGATATGTACCAGGGCATCGCCGCGATCGGCGCCGACGTCGACCCGCGCTCGCATATCCTGTGCGGATCGATCCTCGTGCAGCGCATGACCGTCGCCGGCGGCTGAGTCCGCCGGCAAATAGCGGCGCCGCGCACAAGTTCAAGGGTTACCTTCGAGGCTTGTCGCGGCAGGCGCCGCGGGCGGAGACTGTGCGCACACCAAGCCAACGGAGGATTTGCGCCATGAGTGTTCCGCCGAATGAATTCACCACGGCACCGCCGCCACCCGCCGGAACTCCGAACATTCAGGAAAAGCAGTGGGCGATGTTCGCTCACCTGGCCGCACTTTCCGGCTGCTTTACCGTGATCGGCGCGATTGTCGGTCCGCTGATCGTCTGGCAGATGAAGCGGCACGAAAGCGCGTTCATCGACGATCAGGGCAAGGAAGCGACCAACTTCAACGTCACGATGTTCATCCTCGCCGCCGCGCTGGTGGCGTTCGGCATCGTCACGTTCGGTATCGGCTTCATCCTGGCGCTGCCGGCGCTCTACCTGCTCGGCCTGGCCTGGCTGGTATTCACGATCATCGCTGCGGTCAAGGCCAACGAAGGCGTTGCGTATCGCTATCCGTTTGCGATCCGCTTGTTCAAGTAGATCCGCTTGGCGAAAGTACTCGAGGCCACGCATTCAGCGAATGCGTGGCCTTTTTCTGGCCGTTCGCCGGGCGGAATGCACACACCTGCGCTGCATCGGTACATTTCACGGCTGATTCACGCCAGCGCCTATAGCGTCTTGCGCGCCGAACTAGGGTAGGATTTCGGCCATCGCCGATTGAATTCGGCCGTTCACGTCGATAGACGGCAAACTTCTGGAGGGATGCATGTCCCTGCGTTTTTCTTTTTGCAGTGTGCTCGGGTTGTGCGGCGCGATCGTCTGCGCCGGCGCGAATGCGGCGATTCCCGCCGCGGAACATGATGCCCTGGTGGCGCTGTACAACAGCACCGGCGGCGCGCAATGGACCGACAAGACCGGCTGGAACGGCGCGAGCGGCACGGAGTGCGACTGGTACGGCGTGCATTGCGATGAAACCGAAAGCACGGTCCTGCAAATCGATCTCAGCGATAACCATCTGGTCGGCACGCTGCCGTCGCTGGCGGCATTCACGAACCTGCAGGGATTCGTGGTCAGCGCCAATAGCCTGAGCGGAACGCTGCCGTCGCTGTCTGCGCTGAAGGCGCTGCAATTCCTCGACGTCAACACGAATCAGTTTTCCGGTCAGATGCCGTCGCTTAGCGGCCTGAGCGCGTTGGTTTACGTCGATGTCGACGGCAATCAATTGTCCGGCACGCCTACGTTCGCCGGACTGGCGCAGTTGCAGTATTTCGACGGGCACACCAACAAGTTCAGCAATTCGATTCCGTCGTTGGCAGGACTCAATGCGCTGCAGGTGCTCGATCTCAGCAACAACCAGTTCAGCGGCAATCTGCCGGCGCTGTCCAACCTGCCGGCCCTGCAGCGCTTCGATTTCAGCAACAACCAGCTCAGCGGTACAATCCCGGCATTGTCCGGATTGCCGTCGCTGCAGGGATTCGCGCTGACGTCAAACCAGTTGAGCGGCCATATCCCGTCGTTTGCCTCGCTGCCCGCGTCTGTCAGCTTCATCAGTTTGTCTGGCAATAAGCTCGACGGGCCGATTCCGGCACTGACAGGCCTGACGTCGCTGGCATACTTCGACGCCATCGAAAACTCGCTCGACGGTCAGCTGCCTTCGTTGTCCGGATTGACTTCGCTGGTCAACTTCTCGGTCAGCACCAACAAATTGCTCGGACCGGTGCCGTCGTTGACCGGCCTGAGCAAGCTGCAGCAGTTCGCGATCGACGACAACCAGATCGAGGGCACACTGCCATCCCTGAGCGGCTTGACGGCGTTGCAGGGTTTCTTCGTCGGCAACAACAAACTCACCGGTGCTGTGCCGGCGCTCGCCGGCCTGGTCGAGCTGCGCAGTTTCTTCCTCGACTCGAATCAGCTTTCCGGAAACGCGCCGGCGCTCGACGGACTGACGCAGCTGCAGTACTTCAGCGTTTCCGCGAACAAGCTCGACGGTCCGTTGCCAAGCGGCGTGCCGAATCTGAGCAACCTGGTCTATTTGGATGTGTCGTACAACCAATTCACCGGCCCCATTCCGCAACTCAGTGGATTGACGAACCTGCAGACGGTCTACCTCGGATTCAACAAGCTGACCGGCTCGGTGCCGTCGCTGGCGGGTTTGACGGCGCTGCAGACCTTTGTCGCCGACGACAACGATCTGGATGGTTCGATCACCGGGCCGTTCAGCGGCCTGCCGAATCTGCAAGGCTTCGTCGCCAGCAACAATCACCTGACCGGTTCGATTCCCGCGTTGAGCGGCTTGACCTCGCTGGTCGAATTCGATGTCTCGATCAATCAGCTCGGCGGCACGCTGCCGCCGCTGGCGGGCTTGAGCAATCTGCAAATCTTCAACGCCTCGTACAACAGTATCGGCGGCAACCTGCCCGCACTCGGCGGCCTGAGCAAGCTGCAACAGTTTTTTGTCGGCTTCAATCAGCTCGACGGCGGGATTCCGTCGCTCGCCGGATTGTCCAGCCTGCAGTTCTTCGCAATCGACGACAATCAACTCGACGGCAACCTGCCGACGTTGACCGGCTTGACCAATCTGCAGGTGTTCCTCGCCGACACGAACGCCATCGAAGGCACGATCCCGTCGCTGAACGGCTTGCTCAATCTCGCGGAATTCGCGGTCGGCAACAATCGTCTGAGCGGCAACATTCCGTCCGTGCCGGGCGCTGGCGTTCTGCTGCCCGGGTTGTCGACGCTGTGTCCGAACAATCTGGTGCCGACGACCAACGAGGGCTGGGATGCCGCCACCGGCGAGACGCCATGGTACTCGACTTGTTCGAGCAATGAATCGCAGGAAGCTCGCGGCTCGGCAACGACCAAGGATTCCACGCAGATTGCCTTGTCCGGCGACGGCACGGTGGAAGTGTTCCAGTCGCAGCAGACCGATCTGACAGGCAGCTCCGGCAACAGCGGCGGCCAAGACATCTACTCCTTCGGCGCCGATGGCGTGACACTGCTGGAAAGCATCGACAGCACCGGCACGAAGATGGTCGGCACGGCCAGCATGCCGGCAATATCGCCGGACGGCAGCGCGGTCGCGTTCCTGTTCACGCCGGCTGCGGCGAAGAGCAAGGCGTCTGGCAAGGAATTCGTCACCGGCCAGTTGTGGGCCGGCGGCCGCGGTCAGCCCAAGCATCAGGTCGATGTCGGCATGAGCGGCGTTCCGGCGAACGGCGCGGCGGCAACGGCGCCGACGCTGTCTTCGTCGAACGGCACGACGCAACTGGCGTTCTGCTCGGCCGCATCGAACCTGGTGCCGAACGACGCCAACAACGGCCGCGACATTTTCCTGGTCGATCCGCTGAACGCGACCAGCGCGCCACAGCGCATCAGCGTGGACGGCACCGGCAAGGAACTGCCGGGCGACAGCTGCGAACCGAAACTTTCCACGGACGGCAGCAAACTCGTATTCAGTGTGTCGGCGGCGCCGTTGTTCGGTACCGCATCACGGCAGATCGTGCTGAAGGACCTCGGCGGCAAGGTGTTGCTCACCGGCAACTTCCAGCCGATCACGACGAACTCGTCGGGTCAGGGCGCACCGGCGGACAGTTCCGAACCCGTCATCAGCAAGGACGGCAACACGATCGCGTTTACCTCGACCGCGAATCTCGACGGCGTCGGCACGCCGGCCGGCGGGCGTGAAGTGTTCGTGTCGCTCAAGCATGGCGGCGGCCGCCTTATCAGGCGCGCGCGCAGCGGCGACGGCACGGTGCCGGACGGTGCCTCGCAACATCCGCAATTGTCCGACGACGGCACCACGCTCGTGATGCAGACCGCGGCGCACAATTTCCTGGCGTCGAAGAGTCTCGGCAAGGCCGCCGGAGATCCGGCATCGCAGTGCGGCGCTGTCGCCATCACCACCAACTTCTTCTCGGTGAACGCGCTCGGCGGCCCGTTGTGCAGCAGCGACGGCAAGACCATCAACCAGAATCCGTCGATCTCCGGCGACGGCAGCACCACCGGTTTCGACAGCAACGCGCCGCAAGGCGCGGGCAGCAGCAATCGCAATGCGTTTGCACAGGGCCTGGGTCTGCCGAGTGGCATCACGGCGCTGCCGGCGAACCTGAGCGGCGATTACAGTGGTCAGTGGTTCGATCCGAGCCAGAACGGGCAGGGGCTGGTGATCGACGTGCTCAATCCGGATGCGAACAACAACCGCCTCGTGCTGCTGACATGGTTCGTTTTCGCGGGCGGCAAGCCGACCTGGGTGCAGGGCGCCGGCGTCGCGCATGCAGGCAGCGGCACGGCGCAAAATACGGTCGTCGTGCAAATGGACATGGTCGGCATCTCGCAGGGCAAATCGTTTCCGCTCGGCGAAGCGGCCTCCACCAGCACCTTGTGGGGCAGCATCACGTTGACCTTCAGTGATGCGAACACCGGCAAGATGAGCTGGCGCAGCAGCTATCCCGGCTTCACCTCCGGCTCGATGCCGATCCGCCACTTCATCGCGGTCGGCCTGCCCGATCAGGACGCCGTCGCTGCGCAGGTGCGTTCGTGCTTCTCCGGCAACTGGTTCAATCCGGCGCAACTCGGCCATGGCTTCGAGTTCGAGGTGTTGCAGCTGGGCGCGCCATATCTGTCGGTCGACTGGTTTGCGTTTGCGCCGGACGGATCGCCGGTATGGCTGCAAGGCGTCGGGCCGATCAACGGCAACACGGCGCAGATGCATCTGCAGCTCATCGACGGACCCGGTGCGCAATTTCCGCCGAACTTCAATCCGGGTGCGATCGTGCAGCACGACTGGGGCACCGCGACGTTCACCTTCACCGATGCGTCGAATGGCTCGGTGACTTGGAACTCGACGATCGCCGGTTATGGAGCCGGCACGCAGCCGCTGCGGCCGATCTCCACCGGAATAATGGATCGCCGCAGTTGCCAATAGGGTGCGTCTTGGGCGCACCTTTCTTCACGCCGTTGGCGATGATGCGGTTTTGCGCCCTGCGTTTAAACAAGAGCGGTGCGTCAAGACGCACCCTGCGTCGCCTCGGTTACCCATTCGGTGCGTCTTGACGCACCGTAGGCGTTCGCCGATCGACGTCAGTTCCTGCGTTCGGCGATGTAGCGGGCGATGTCGGCCAGTTCCACGGCGCGCGCACCGAGCGGCGTCAGCGCGGCGATGGCCGCTTCGGTGAGCTGCGCCAATTGCGCGCGTGACGCATCCATGCCGAGGATCGCCGGATAGGTCGGTTTGGCGTTGGCCGCGTCCTTGCCGGCGGTCTTGCCGAGTGTGGCGCTGTCGCCTTCGATGTCGATGATGTCGTCGCGAATCTGGAACGCGAGGCCGATGCAGTGGCCGTAGCGTTCCAACGCAGCGAGCACGGCTTGATCCGCGCAACCGGCGGCGAGCGCGCCGAGCCGCACGCTGGCGCGGATCAGCGCGCCGGTCTTGTGCACGTGCATGCGTTCCAGTTCGTCCGGCGTCAGCCGCTGACCGATCGCGGCCAGGTCCAGGGCCTGGCCGCCGGCCATGCCTTGCGCGCCGCAGGCGGCGGCAAGCACACGCAACATTTCCACATGTGTACGTGGTGCGTCGACAAGCTGCGGGTCGGCCGCCAGCACTTCGAAGGCGAGCGCCTGCAAGGCGTCGCCGGCGAGGATCGCCATCGCTTCGCCGAATTCGATGTGACAGGTCGGCCGGCCGCGGCGCAGCGCGTCGTCGTCCATCGCCGGCAAATCGTCATGCACCAGCGAATAGGCGTGGATAACTTCGACCGCCACGGCCGCCGCATCGAGGCGTTCGAGCGCCGCTCCGAGTGCCGCACCAGTGGCATAGACGAGCATCGGCCGCAGGCGCTTGCCGCCGCCGAGCACGGCATAACGCATCGCGCGATGCAGCTGCTGCGAAGCCTGATGTTCGGGCGGTAGTGCGCCATCCAGCGCCGCTTCGGCGCGCGCGCCGTAGAAGGAAAGCACGGCTGGCGCCGCATTGCGCTCCGGCACATGTTTCAAGGCAGCACCCACGCGGGCGGATAGCGAAACCGGCCGGACCTCACGGTGTCTCGGGGTCGAAGTCGTCGGCCTCGTCGGGCAGCTGCGGATCGGACAGCAGCTTGACGCGCAGTTCGGCCTGCTCGAGCGCACTCTGGCAGTTGCGATACAAGGCGATACCGCGCTCGAACGAGTGCAGCGAATCGTCGAGGCTTTGTTCGCCCTGTTCCATCCGGGCGACGAGTTTTTCGAGTTCGTCCAGCGATTTTTCGAACTCGGCGATCTGGCCCGATTCGGGCGCTGGACTTTCGGCTGGCTTGCTGATTTCAGAACTGGGCATGGCGCGAAAGCTACCGCAGCGGCGGCGGGGAATCAATCCGTCCGTGGAGAGGTGCCGGCTGAGCAATCGAGCCTGCATCGCATCGGGAACCCGGCGGCGTCAGGGTCGCCAGACAAAGCGTGCACCTATTCGTGCGCACAGCGTCTGCGCCGTCTCGCTTGCATACAGGTCGGCCGCCGCGAGCAGTTCGCCGTCCGCCGCGAAAATCAACGGCACGCGCGCGCGTTGCCACGGCGGCACGCCGGCTTCCTGCAGCAGCAGACGCAGCTCGCGCGTGTGCTGCCGTCCAGCCGGTTTCAGACGTTCGCCGCCACGCCGGTAGCGCACATGCAGGCGCAGCGGCGCGGTTTCCGGCGCCGGCCGATCGAGCAGCAAGGTTCCACCGCCGGGCAAGGCCAGCGGCTCGCCTTGCCATGGGCTTTCCCATTCGACCGGCGGCGCCGGCGCCGCGCGCACGGCGTACAGCAGATCGCGATAGCGCCGCAGCTCGGTCTTGCCCCAGCTCACGCAGGGATTGCGATCACGCGCGCTGCCGTGCAGCTGACGTTCGAGTTCGCCGACGTGGAAGTGCGCCGGCGCATCGAGATCGAGACTGCGCAGCCACAGGCGCAGCACCGGGTCGCGCAACGCGTCCGGCAATGCCAGCCAGCGCGCCCAATCGAGCGTGGCCGGGTCCAGACCCTGCTGCTCGGCGAGCGACCGGGCGGCGTGCGCGTCGATGAAGTCCGCGGCATGACGCGCCCAGGTTGCGCTGTGCGCGAGCGCGGCGTTTGCCTCCGGCCAGCGCTGACTCAGGAGCGGCAGCACCTCGGCGCGCAGGAAGTTGCGCCGCAGCAAAGTGTCGGTGTTGCTTGGATCTTCGATCCAGCGCAAGCCATGTGCCTGCGCGTAGGCGGCGAGCGCGGCGCGCGGCACATCGAGCAGCGGACGCCACAGGTAGCCTTGTGCAAATTGCCGCATTGTGCGCATGCCGCCGAGCCCTTCGGGACCGGCGCCGCGCAGCAGCTTGAGCAGGATCGTCTCGGCCTGGTCGTCGCGATGCTGCGCCAGCGCGAGGATCTCGCCCGCCGCCATGGCCTCGCCGAGCGCAGTCCGGCGCGCCGTGCGTGCGGCATCCTCGAGACCGGTGCCGGAACCGAGGGCGACACTCACCGGCACCGAAGCGAACGGTACGCGTTGCGCCGCGGCGAATTCCGCGCAGTGTCGCGACCAGGCTGTGCTGTCCGGATGCAGGCCATGATCGACATGCAGCGCACGCAGTCCGCGCGCGCGCGCCTGTGGCAGATGCGCCAGCGCGTGCAGCAGCACGCTCGAATCCATGCCGCCGCTGAACGCCACGAGGAGGCTGCCCGCGTCCGCCGGCAACGTATCGAGTGCGCGCTGCAGATGCTGTTCGAATTGGGCGGGCGTCATGGCGACGCGCGTCTTCAGGCGGCCTTGAACGCGCCGTACTTGCGCAGGCGCCGGTAGCGCTGCTCGAGCAGCCCGGCCACGTCGTTGCGTTCGAGCTCATCGAGCTGGTTCAGGATCACCGCTTTCAGGCGCACCGCAATGGCATGCGGCTCGCGGTGCGCGCCGCCGAGCGGTTCGCGCACGATCTTGTCGATCAGGCCGAGTTCGAGCAGCCGCGGCGCGGTCAGGCCGAGCGCCTCGGCGGCGTCCTTGGCGCGATCGGCACTCTTCCACAGGATCGACGCGCAGCCTTCAGGCGAGATCACCGAGTAGGTCGAATACTGCAGCATGATGGTGCGATCGCCGACGCCGATAGCCAGCGCGCCGCCGGAGCCGCCCTCGCCGATCACCGTGCAGATGATCGGCACTTTGAGCTGCGCCATCTCGAGCAGGTTGCGTGCGATCGCTTCGGACTGGCCGCGCTCCTCGGCACCGACGCCGGGATACGCGCCGGGCGTGTCGATGAACGTGAGAACCGGCAGCTTGAAGCGCTCGGCCATCTGCATCAGGCGCAGCGCCTTGCGGTAGCCCTCCGGACGCGGCATGCCGAAATTGCGCTTGATCTTGGATTTCGTGTCACGGCCTTTCTGATGGCCGATGATCATCACCGAACGCCCGTCGATGCGGCCGAGACCGCCGACGATGGCGGCGTCGTCGGCATAGGCGCGGTCGCCGGCCAGTTCGTGGAATTCCTCGCACATCACCTGGATGTAGTCGAGCGTGTACGGCCGCGACGGGTGGCGGGCCAGCTGCGCGATCTGCCACGGCGTCAGATTCTTGAAGATTTCCGCCGTCTTGTGCTTGAGCTTGTCCTTGAGCCGGCCGACTTCCTCGTCGATGTTGAAAGCCTGCGTATGGCTGGCATGACGCAGCTCCTGGATCTTGCCTTCCAGTTCGGCGATCGGTTGCTCGAAATCGAGGAAATTCGGGTTCATTCGGCGACAGTCATGCGCAATGCTATGGCGCAAAGTCGCGAATTATAACTGCTCAGCACCCTCAGCGCCGCTTGGCAGCGGCTCGGATGCTCAGGAGGCCTGGGTTGGCGCGTAGCTCAGCTCGGCCCCCAGCACCCCATCCAGCGCACTCAGCGCCTGCTGCAGGGCCGGGCTGGCACGTACGCGCCATTCCGCGCCCAGTTCGATCTCCGCCTGCGCCTGCGCGTTGCGGAGCGCCAGGCGCACCGGCGTGTTGCCGCCGCGGTGCGCGGCCAGCACCTGCTGCAGGCGCTGCGAGAAATTCGCATCGATGCCGTTCAGGCGCAGGCGCAGCACGCGTGCCGAACGTTCGCAGACGCTGGCGATGCTGCTGACGCGCTGCGTGCGGATCTGGTAGCCGCCGGAAAATTCGTCGATCGACAGGCCGCCTTCGACGACCACGATCGCGTCGCGCGTCAGCAGTTCGCGCACCTGCAGCCAGGTCTCGGCATACAGCACGGCCTCGAACTTGCCGGAGAAATCCTCGATCTGCACGAACGCACGCGCGTCGCCCTGCTTGCGGATGCCGACCACGCTGCCGATCAGCGTGAACTGCGGCATGTCGGCAAAGCGCACGCGGCGCTCCGGCTGGGCCGGATTCTTTTTCGGCGCACTGTAGTGTTTGTCGATTTCGCCGATCGGGCAGGTGGCGATTTTCGCGATCAGCTCGCGCCACGCATCGGTCGGATGTCCCGACAGATAGTGACCGAGCGTGTCGCGCTCGCCGGCCAGGCGCTGCTCCGCCGGCCAGTCTTCCGCCTCGACGAGTTTCAGCGGCGCAGCGGCGGCCGGACTGCTGGCGCCGAACATGTCGTTCTGGCCGGCCTGCGCGTCGCGCGCCTGTTGCTCCGCCGCGCGCATGCATTCCGGCAGCTGCGCCATCAGCGTGGCGCGATTCTTCGCCAGCGCGTCCATCGAGCCGGACAGGATCAGCGCTTCGAGCACGCGCTTGTTGGACTTCTGCGTGTCGATGCGCCGGCAGAATTCGCCGAGATCGCGGAACGGGCCGCTGCGCGTGCGCGAGTCGACCATGTTCTCCACCGCGCCGCGGCCGACGCCTTTCACGGCGCCCAGGCCATAGCGAATGGTCTTCGCGTCGGTCGCCTCGAACATGTACCCGGAGGCGTTGATATCCGGCGGCTGCACGGTCAGCCCGAGCGCGCGGCATTCGCTCAGGAAATTCACCACCTTGTCGGTGTTGTCCATGTCCGACGACAACACCGCCGCCATGAACTCGGCTGGGTAGTGCGTCTTCAGCCACGCGGTCTGGTAGGAAACCAGCGCGTACGCGGCGGCGTGCGACTTGTTGAAGCCGTAGCCGGCGAACTTCTCCATCAGGTCGAAGATCGCGTCGGCCTTGCGTTCGTCGACGCCGTTGCCGGCGGCGCCTTCGCGGAACGTGACGCGCTGCTTGGCCATCTCGGCCGGATTTTTCTTGCCCATCGCGCGGCGCAGCAGGTCCGCGCCGCCGAGCGAGTAGCCGCCGACGATCTGCGCCATCTGCATGACCTGTTCCTGGTAGACCATGATGCCGTAGGTCTCGGAAAGAACAGGCTGCACGCGCGGGTCCGGATATTCGATCGGCTCGCGGCCGTGTTTGCGCGCGCAGAAACTCGGAATCAGTTCCATCGGGCCGGGGCGGTACAGCGAGACCAGCGCGATGATGTCCTCGAAGCAGTCGGGCTTGGCGTCCTTGAGCATGCCCTGCATGCCGCGGCTTTCCAGCTGGAACACCGCCACGGTTTGTGCATTTTTCAGCAATGTATAAACTTTCGCGTCGCCGAGCGGCAGCGTGGCGATGTCGATCGGCGCCTCGCCGGCGGCGGCCCGGCGCACGTTTATCGCCTTCACCGCCCAGTCGATGATGGTCAGCGTGCGCAAGCCGAGGAAGTCGAACTTGACCAGGCCGACTGCCTCGACGTCGTCCTTGTCGAACTGCGTGACCACGCCGTCGCCGCCGCTCGATTCGGCGTACAGCGGCGCGAAGTCGGTCAATGCGCTCGGCGCGATCACCACGCCGCCGGCATGCTTGCCGGCGTTGCGCGTCAGGTCTTCGAGCTTGAGCGCCAGGTCGACCAGGTCGCGCACTTCGTCGTCGGCGTCGTACATCTGCCTGAACTCGGCGACCATGCGCCCTGAGTCCTCGCGCGCTTTCTTGCTGCGTCCCAGCGCGTCTTCCAGCGACAGCGGATCGGTCGGCCGCAGCGGAATGAGCTTGGCGATGCGGTCGACCTGCGTGTAACCCATGCCGAGCACACGCCCGGCATCGCGCAGCACGGCTTTCGCCGCCATCGTGCCGTAGGTGATGATCTGGCTGACCTTGTCGCGGCCGTACTTGCGTGCGACGTAATCGATCACCTCGTCGCGGCGATCCATGCAGAAGTCGACGTCGAAGTCGGGCATGGAGACGCGTTCCGGATTGAGGAAGCGCTCGAACAGCAAGCCGTAGCGCAGCGGATCCAGGTCGGTGATGCCCAGACACCACGCCACCACGGAACCCGCGCCGGAACCACGGCCTGGTCCGACCGGGATGCCGTTGCGCTTGGCCCAGTTGATGAAGTCGGCCACGATGACGAAATAGCCGGCAAAACCCATCTTGACGATGACGTCGAGTTCGAGATCCAGGCGCGCGGTATAGTCCTGCGCCGCAAAACCCGGCGCCGGCGCCTGTTTGGCGAGGCGCTCGTCGAGTCCGGCATGCGCCTGCGCGCGGATGTGCGCGTCGATCGTCTGTTCCGGCGGCAATGGGAATGCCGGCAAAAAGTATTTGCCGAACGACAATTCCAGATTGCAGCGCTTGGCGATCTCGACGCTGTTCGTCAGCGCTTCCGGCAAATCGGCGAACAGAGCGCTCATTTCCGTTGCCGATTTCAGGTATTGCTGCGGCGTGTAGTCGCGCGGACGTTTCGGATCGTTGAGCAGGCGCCCCTGCTGGATGCACACGCGCGCTTCGTGCGCTTCGAAGTCTTCGCGTTCCAGGAAACGCACATCGTTGCTGGCGCTGACCGGGCAGCTGCATTGCGCGGCCAGTTGCAGCACCGCAGCGGCATAGTGCGCTTCGTCGGCGTGCTCGGTGCGGGTCAGCTCGAAATACCAGCGGTCGTCGAAATGACGCAGCCATTCGTGCGTGCGCGCGATCGCCGGCTCGAGCTTTTGCGCGTGCAGCAGCTGGCCAATGTCGCTGTCGCGTCCGGCCAGCGCGATCAAACCCTCGCTGGAACCGTCGAACCAGGCCGGGTCGACCATCGCGAAATCGCCGCGCCGTCCCTCCAGGTAACTGCGCGAGATCAGCCGCGCGAGATTGAGATAACCGTTGCGGTTCTGGCACAGCAGCGTCAGGCGCGTCGGCTTGTGCGCCTCCGACGATGCATTTCCCGCCGCCGGCGCGATCCACAGGTCGGCGCCGGCGATCGGCTTGATGCCTTGCGCCTCGGCCGCGCGATAGAACTTGACCAGCGCAAACAGATTGCCTTGGTCGGTCAGGGCCAGCGCCGGCAGCTTGAGCTCGACCGCTCGGCTGATCAGATTCGGCCGCGGCGCCTTGGCCGGATCGCCGTATTCTGGCTTGTCCGGAAGGCGGATCGTCGAGTCGGACAGCGAGTAATCGCTGTGGATGTGCAGATGGACGAAATTCGGATTCATGACGCTGCGCTGGTACGTGGGGCAGGGTAGCCCCACACCCTCCTGGAGACAAGGCTTGACCCTTGGCAATTTGTCGCCTACCGGCCAATTCCGCGCTGCGCGCGATTGGCCCTCCCGACGCTAGGGGGTCGGATGAGGACGGTGTTTCTCTCGATCGTCATTCCCGCGCAGGCGGGAGTCGCTCTTCAACAGCAGAGCTGATCATCCATCTTGCTCTCAGAGCCAAGGCTTCCACTGCTCCTTCGGATCAGCGGGTAACTTTCTTTGCTGTCGGGTTGGCGCTGCGCTTGGGAGGTGGAAAGCCAGAGCTTCCACTGTCCTTCGGCCAGCGGGTAACTTTCTTTGCTGGTGCAAAGAAAGTCACCAAAGAAACACTTTTAGAATCTGAGCCGCCAAGGGAACAGGCTGTCTCCGATTGCGAAGTCGCGCACCCTCCCGATCTGACTGGTTGTTGCCAGAACAAGAGGTATCGTCAAGTGACTCCCTCGATACAGAGCGAAGCGATTTGCAGCTTCCTCAGCAGTCACGCTACCTCGACGAATACGTAAGAGCCATCTGCGCAAGCTTTCTGAGCCAGACGGCGTTAAACCTGGGACGGCTCAGATTCTAAAAGGCATTTCTTTGGTGACTTTCTTTGTGCCAGCAAAGAAAGTTACCCGCTCCTCCGCAGGAGGAGTGGAAGCTCTGGCTCTCACTAGTTCAAGCGCAGCGCTCACCTGAAAGTTACCCGCTCCTCCGCAGGAGGAGTGGAAGCTCTGGCAATGGAAAACAATCTGCGCTGCCGCGCGGGTGGAGGAGGCGGGGCAACCGCAAAACGGAGTGCTAAGCAAACTCCAGCCTTAGCTGCCGCACCGGCGCAAAACTTGGCCGATGCAACGGGCAAGGCCCAAGCCGATCGAGCGCGGCCAAGTGCTCGGGTGTGGCATAACCCTTATGCCGCGCAAACCCATAGCCAGGATGCAAAGCATCGAACTCCGTCATGATCTTGTCGCGCGCGACTTTCGCGAGAATCGACGCCGCGCTGATTGCCGGTTCAATGGCATCGCCATCGACAATCGCCTGTCCCTGACAACACAACGCTTTCGGCAGGCTGTTGCCGTCTATCAACGCCATGCACGGCGACGGAGCGAGTGCCGCGACGGCACGCGACATGCCGAGCATGGTGGCGTGGAAAATGTTGTAGGTTTCGATTTCGGCGATGCTGATCTCGATCACGCTGAACGCGACGGCGCGTTCGCGGATGCGCTCGGCCAGCGTTTCGCGGCGCTCGGCGCTGAGCACCTTGGAATCGGCCAGCCCATTGATGCGCCGCGCCGGATTGAGGATAACCGCGGCCACCAGCAAAGGACCCGCCAGCGGCCCGCGGCCGGCTTCGTCGACGCCGGCGGTCAGTTCCGGCCAGACGCCGCGCCTAGTCATGCAACGCCGCCTCGTGCTGGAAGATGAACTGGTGGTAGGAATCGATCAGCGGCTTTTTCCTGCAGTCGACATACGCGCCGTCGCAGCGTTCGCGCAGCAGGGCATTGGCCTGGAAGAATTCATCCTTCTTGATGCCGGCGACGTCGAGGATCAGCGCGCCCGCCAGACTCAGGTCCAGCGTCGGGTAGGAATATTCTCGAGCGGGTTTGAAGTTGCTCTTGAGCATGTAGTAGGTCAGGAAATTGTCATCGCGCGCCGCCGCCGGCGCGATCTTCGGCAGCTCGCGGATCGCGCCGTCGAAGGACGGTTGATGGTCGCCGAAATGAAACAGCAGCGCCGGCCGGTCGCCATCCAAGAGCTTTTTTTCCAGTTGCGTCATGGCCGTGTCCGAACCGGCCAGACGGTACAGATAGTTGCCGAGATTCAGGTTGATCCACTCGTCGAATTCCTTCTTGCCGAACACGCCCGGAAACAGCGGCTTGTCGTACGGCGGCGGCAACTGCTTCAGCGGCGTCATGTGCGGGCCATGCTGGCGCAGCGTCAGCATCATCACGAACAGCGGCTGCTTGCCGATGTTCTTCTTTTCCTGATCGTAGACCTTGTCGAACACCTGCATCAAATCGTTGTCGCTGGACTCCCAGGACAAGCCGTAGTCCTGGCCGTCGTAGAACGCGTCGAAGCCGTAGGCGCGATAAGCGTTGCGCGCATTGATGAAGTTGCCGGACATCGGATAGATCGCGATCACGCGATAGCCGGACGAGTGCAGCACGCGCGCCAGCGAGTGCGTGATGCGCGGCGCGAGATTGTACGGAGCGTACAGGCCGGCATCGCCGAACGTGCTGTGCGACAACCCGGACATCAGGGCGAACTCACTGGTCCAGGTGCCGCCGCCCCACACGTGCACCACCAGCGGGCCATGCGCGCGCGTGCGGCCGTCGGCCACGAACATCTTGCGCTTGCACAGCGGCGAAGTGCATTGCTTCAGCGTGACCGGGTCGAAGGTGCTTTCTTCGAGCACGGCGACGATGTCCGGGTGCTCCTGGCGCGCCGCGATGGTCTTGCCGCCGCCGCAATCCTGGGCGCGGCAGGCGGGCGGATTGTCGGATGCGGGCTGCGCCCAAGACAGGGACAGGTCGGCGTCGGACGCCGGCGCCGGAATCCTGATTTCGGTCTGATAGAACGAGGTGAAGAAATTCACCAGGTAGCTGCGATCGTTCATCGCCTGCCACATGCCTTTGTCGAACACCGTGCCGAACGGTCCTTGCGGCGAATCGATGGCGAACAACAAGGCGATGCAGGCGACCACGCCGGCCAGCTGCAGGCTGGCGCGCGGCGCGGGCCGCAACGAAGCAAGCAGGCGCGGGCTGTCCAGCCGCCAGGCGAGGATCATCAGGCCCGGAATCAGGATTGCGCCGGCGACCAGGGCGATCATGATGCTGGGATAGTGCGTCGCAACCTCGATCAGGTCGCGGTTGACGAAGTACACCAGGTCCGGCGCCAGCAGCGGCGTGGTCAGGTAATGAAACTTGATCACGCTGGCGATCTGCAGGCCGCCGAAGATCACGCAGGGCAGCACCAGTGCAAACGCGAAGCGGCGCGTGGCGAGAGCCACCAGCACGATGCTCGTCAGCAGCAGGGCGACTGCGAACAGGCGTTCGCGGAAGCTGGCTTGATCGAGCGGTCCGTAGACCAGGAGCACGGCGAAACCGAGCAGGGCCACGGCGGTGATGACGCGCGTTTTCTTCGGCGCGGGAGCTGGCAACATCGCGGTCATGCGCTGGTCACAATGAACCGCATGGTGCGGTGCGCGGGCGGCAAGGTCAATCTGCGCACGCAGCAGGTGGCGGCGTTGCGCGAACCAGTTCCGCGACCGCGGCCGCGGCGGAATGCGCGGCGCCGGCGCGCAGGGTTTCGTGCAGGCGCAGGAATTCGGCGAGCAACTCCGCCGGTATCGCACGCGCACGCAGCATCGGCAGCAGCGCTTGCGCCAGGGCGGCCGGCGTGCAGGCGGCCTGCATCAATTCAGGGACCAGCGGCGGTTCGCGCGCGGACAGGATATTCGGCAGGGAATACACGCGGGTGCGCAGCAGGCCGAACGCCTTGACCAGGAAGTAGGTCAGCGGCGCCACGCGATAGGCGACCACCATCGGTCGCTTGGCCAGCATGGCTTCGAGCGCCGCCGTGCCGGAAGCCAGCAGCACCGCGTCGGCCGCGACCATGCCGGCGTGCGCATTGCCGTCGACGACGTGCAGCGACGCACCCAGCGCCGCATCGGCAACCATCCGAGCAAATGCCTGACGGCACGCCGCGTCGGCCATCGGCGCGACAATGTGCAATTGTGGAATCTGTTGCTTGAGCAATGCCGCGGCGGCGAGAAAGTCCGCGCCGAGCCGGCGGATTTCGCCGAGCCGGCTGCCCGGCAGCAGGGCCAGCAGCGGCGCATCCGCAGGCAGCTGCAATGCGCGCCGCGCCGCGGCCTGGTCGGGAAGCGCGGCAAACGCGTCGGCCAATGGATGGCCGACGAAGCGCGCATCGACGCCGTGCCGCGCATAGATCGGCGGCTCCATCGGGAACAGGCACAGCACGCGATCGGCGCTGCGGCCGATCTTTTCGGCGCGCTTCTCGCGCCACGCCCAGATCGAGGGACTGACGTAGTGCACGGTGCGGATGCCGGCCTGCTTGAGCTTGGCCTCCAGGCCGAGATTGAAATCCGGCGCGTCGATACCGATGAAAACGTGTGGCCGCTGCTGCAACGCGCGCCGGCGCACATCACGGCGCAGCGCCAGCAGTTCGGGCAGATGCCGCAGCACCTCGACCAGTCCCATCACGCTGAGCCTTGATGCGGGATGCCAGATCTGCATTCCCAGCGCCGCCATGCGTGGCCCGCCGATGCCCGCGAACGTGGCTTGCGGAAAAATCTCGCGCAGCCCGCCGATCAGGTCGGCGCCGAGCAGGTCGCCGGAGGCTTCACCGGCGACGAGCACGAACAGCGGAGAATCGGCAACGGGGAATCGGGAATTGGTAGCCAATTCATCGGCGCCGGGCGAACCCTGCGCGTTCAGCGTGCGCGCACCTTCTTTCGATTCCCCATTCCCCATTCCCGATTCCCAGCTGTGTCACCGCACCAGCGCGCGCTGGCTGCGTTCCAGGAAGTCGAGCATGCAGCGCACGTCGGGCGCTTCTCCGGCCATGCGCGCCAGTTCCTCGCGCGCGCGCTCCAGCGGCATGCCGGACATGTACAGCGTGCGGTAGGCGCGCTTGATCGCGGCGATACGCTCGGGCGAGAAACCGCGGCGCTTGAGGCCCTCGGCATTGATGCCGCGCGGACGGCCGTATTCGTTGGCCACGATCACGAACGGCGGCACGTCGCCGTTGATCAGGCAGCCCATGCCGACGAAGGCGTGTTCGCCGACGCGGCAAAATTGATGCACGCCGGCAAAGCCCGACAGGATCGCGTAGTCGCCGACTTCGACGTGCCCGGCCAGGGTGGCGTTGTTGGAGAAAATCGTCTGGTTGCCGACGTGGCAGTCGTGCGCGATGTGCGCGTACGCCATGATCCAGTTGTCGTCGCCGATGCGCGTGTAGCCGCCGCCTTCGCCGGTGCCGCGGTTGATGGTGACGAATTCGCGGATCGTATTGCGGTCGCCGATCACCAGCTCGCTGTGCTCGCCGGCGAACTTCTTGTCCTGCGGTTCGGCGCCGACCGAGGCGAACTGGAAGATGCGATTGTCGCGGCCGATGCGGGTCGGACCCTGGATGACGGCGTGCGGACCGATCGTGGTGCCGTCGCCGATCTCGACGTTCGGGCCGATCACGCTGAACGCGCCGACCTCGACCTTGCCGAGGCGCGCGGACGCGTCGATCTGTGCGGTCGCGTGGATCATCCTGCGCTGCGCTCCGCGCACAGCAGTTCCGCCTCGGCCACCTGCTTGCCGTCGACCAGCGCCTTGCACACGAACAAGCCCATCTTGCGCAGCATGCGCTTGAGCTCGACCTCGAGGATCAACTGGTCGCCGGGCACGACCAGCTGGCTGAACTTCGCATCATCGACTTTTACGAGGTAGTACATCGGCTGCGAGCTTTTCTGCTGCTGCGCCGAGAGGAATACCAGCAGGCCCGACGCCTGCGCCAGCGCTTCGATGATCAGCACACCCGGCATCACCGGGTGGCCGGGAAAATGCCCCTGGAAGAACGGCTCGTTGATGCTGACGTTCTTCAGCGCGGTGAGTTTCTTGTTCGGCGTGAAGTCGAGCACGCGGTCGACCAGCAGGAACGGATAGCGGTGCGGCAGCATCGCCTGGATGCGTTCGACATCCACGGGCATGCTGATGGATGACGACGATGGCTCACTCATGACTTGCGGTCCTTCTCGATGGATTGTATGCGCCGCGCCAGTTCGTCCAGATGCTTGAAGCGCGCGGCATTGCGGCGCCATTCGCGGCTCGGTTGCAGCGGCACGCCGGACGAATATTCCCCTGGAGCATGGATGGAGTGCGTGACCAGCGCGCGCGCCGTGATGGTCACGCGATCAGCCACGCTCAGGTGGCCAAGTATGCCAGCGCCGCCGCCGATCAGGCAGTAGCGGCCGATGCGCGCGGAGCCGGCGACCGCGGCGCAGCCGGCCATCGCCGTGTGCGCGCCGATGTGCACGTTGTGCGCGATCTGGATCTGGTTGTCCAGGCGCACGTCTTCCTCGAGCACGGTATCTTCCAGCGCGCCGCGGTCGATGGTGGTGTTGGCGCCGATCTCGCAGTCGTCGCCGATGCGCACGCCGCCGAGTTGCGGTACCTTGATCCAGCCGCCATTTTCAAATGCGCCGCGGTCGAAGGCGAGACCGAAGCCGTCCGCGCCGATGACCGCGCCGGGATGCACCAGCACGCGCTTGCCGAGCGTCACATCACGCACCAGCGTGACGCGCGCGACCAGATGGGACTGCGCACCGACCGTGCAGCCGGCACCGATCACGCAGTGCGGTCCAAGCACGGCGCCGTCCTCCACCACCGCTTGTGCGTCGATGCTGCACAGCGGTCCGATGCTGGCGCCCGGCGCGACGCGCGCCCCCGGCATCACCACCGCGCTGGCGTGGATGCCGGGCGTGGCGGCCGGCGCGCGATCGAACAGCGCGGCGATTTTCGCGAACGCGACGTACGGATCGGCCGCGACCAGGCAGGCGCCGCGGCTGTGCTGCGCATCGTCGGCGCGCAACACCACGGCGCCGGCATGGCTGCTCGCCAGCTGCGCACGGTATTGCGGATTGGCGAGAAAACTCAGTTGCTGCGCGCCGGCATTGGACAACGTGCCGACACCGGAAATCACCAGATCGCCGTCGCCGCGTACCTGCAGGGCAAAGCGCTCGGCCAGTGCGGTCAGCGAGTAGTGCGGCGCGGCGGTCACGGTGCTGCACTCATGGTGGCGTCGTCGCGGCGGCAGTCGGGTGGCGCAGGCGCTCCAGCACCGCATCGGTGATGTCGATGCGCGCGCTGGCGTACACCACCGGACTCGGCACGATCAGGTCGAAACCCTGTGCGCGCGCATACTCGATCACCATGTCGTTGATCTGCTGCCAGATGCGGTCGCGCTCGCTGGCGGCGCGCGTGTTGAGCTCGTTGCGCAAGTCCTCGCGCGTGCGCTTGACCGAGCGATCGAGCGTATCGACCTCGCGCTTGAGCGCCTCGGCGTCGGGCTTGGCCATGATGGCGTTGTCGCGGTCGTAGCGCTGCTTGAGGTCGGCAAGGCGCTTTTCGTCGGCCTTGAGGGTGTTGTCGCGGGCCGCGAACTCGCGTTCCAGGCGGATGCGGCTTTCCTGCATCTGCGGCGAGTTGTCGAGCAGGCGCTTGTAGTCGACGTAGCCGACCTTGCTGGCCGGCGCCGCCTGCGCCCAGGCAAGCAACGGCAGCAGCGCCAGTGCGAGCAGCAGCGCGCCGATGCCGTATCGTCCGCCTGCGCTTGACCTCACGCGTCGAAGCCTCCGTGGCCCTGGGAACACAGCCGGCGCCCTCACGCGTCGGCTGTTGCCTGCATCTTACCGCCCCTTCAGAAAGTTTGGCCGAAGTTGAACTGCAGCGTCTCGGCAATGTCGCCCGGTTTCTTCCTGATCGGCCGGCCGATGTTGATCACGATCGGGCCGACCGGCGCCTGCCAGTGCAGCGAGATACCGGTCGAAACGCGGATGTCGCTGAACGAGAAGCCGTCGTTGTTGTAGACATTGCTCGAGTTGAGCAGGGTCAGCGCGGTATTGTTCTTGTTGAACACGTTGCCGGCATCGACGTACCACGACAGGCGCGTGGCGGTGTCGTCCTTGACGAACGGCGTTGGGAAGATCAGTTCCGCCGAGGCGACCGTCTTCAGGTTGCCGCCGAGCGGCTGGCGGCAATACTGCGTGACGAACGCGTTCGCGCAACCCGGCGCGATCGCGTACGGACCCAGCGTGTTGTCGCGGAAGCTGCGCACGTCGGAGACGCCGCCGGCATAGAAGTTCTGGAAGAACGGCAGGCCGCTGACCTTGAGCGACGCACCGGTATTCGGATTGACGCCGTCGGCGTCGCGGTAGCTGTTGCCATAGCCGATCGTGGCGGAACCCTCGAACGTCAGCGAGCTGCTGATCGGCACGTACTGCGCGTACTTGTAGATCAGCTTGTAGTACTCGACAGTCGAGCCGGGCAGCGCCAACTCGGCGGAAAACTGCTGCAGCGAGCCGTGCGTCGGATTGAAGAACTTGTTGCGCGTGTCGTGCGCCCACGACGTGGTCAGCGACCACTCGTGGAACGTGTAATGGTTCAACGCGTTGATGTAGTCGACCAGCGGCTGCGGCGAGGTGTAGATGATCGTCGCCGACGGATTGCCGTTCTGGTCGAGAATCGGATTGCCGTTCTGGTCGCGAAGCACGTCGCTGAAACCGGGAATGATCTTGGTCTTGCTCGCGCCGAGCTGCAGGTTGACGGTGTCGCTCTCGCTGACCGGCAAGCCGATGTAAGTCGAGAACGCAACCGTGTTGCTCAGGTAGTTGGCGAGGTTGGCCTGCTGCTGGTTGAGCTTGGAGTAAGACAGGTCGTAACCGAGGCCGACGCCATCGCTGGTCAGGTACGGCTGGAAATACGACAGGTCGTACTTGGTCAGGAAGTCGCTCTTCGAGACCGTGACCGAGGCACGGTCGCCGGTACCGAGGAAGTTGTTCTGCGACACCGACGCGCTGAGCACGATGCCGTACACCTGCGAGTAACCGAGGCCGAACGTGAACGCACCGGATGAGGTTTCCTCGACCGCGACATTCAGGTCGACCTGGTCGTCGGCGCCCGGCACCTTCGGCGTATCGATGTCGACCTTCTTGAAATAGCCCAGGCGCTGCAGGCGCACCTTGGAGCGGTCGATGGCGGCCTGCGAATACCAGGCGCCTTCGAGCTGGCGCATTTCGCGGCGCATCACTTCGTCCTGCGTGCTGTGATTGCCCTTGAAACTGATGCGGCGCACGTACACGCGCTTGCCCGGGTTGACGAAGAAGTTGATCGCCACCGTGCGGTGCTCGCGGTCGAGCGTCGGGATCGGCGTGACCTGCGCGAACGCATAGCCGATGTTGGCCAACACCGCGGTCATCGCCTGCGCCGACTGCTCGAGCTTCTTGCGCGAGAATTCCTCGCCCGGCTTGGCCTTGATCAGCTTGGCCATGTCGGCTTCGTCGAGCACCAGGTTGCCGCTGAGCTTGAATTCCGAAACCTTGTAGATCTCGCCCTCGGTGACGTTCGCGGTCAGGTACATGGCGCGCTTGTCGGGGCTGATGCTGACTTCGGTCGAATCGATGCTGAAGTCGACGAAACCGCGGTCCAGATAATACGAGTTGAGTTTCTCCAGATCGCCGGAGAGTTTTTCGCGCGAGTACTGATCGTCCTTGGAATACCACGAGGTGAGGTTGGTGGTATCGGATTCGAAATCGCTGCGGATTTCGTTCTCGGTAAAGGCATGGTTGCCGACGACGTTGATCTGCTTGATCTTGGACACCTTGCCTTCGGCGACGACGATCGACAGTTCGACGCGATTGCGATCCAGCTCGATCACCTTCGGCTTGATCGTGACGTTGTACTTGCCGCGGTTGTAGTACTGGCGCGTCAATTCCTGCGTGACGCGGTCCAGCGACAGGCGGTCGAATGGTTCGCCCTCGGCCAGCCCGATGTCCTTGAGACCCTTGAGCAGGTCTTCTTCCTTCAGGTCCTTGTTGCCCTTCAGGGTGATCTTCGAGATCGCCGGACGCTCCTTGACCGTAATGACCAGGATGTCGGCCTGGCGCGAGATCTGCACGTCGGTGAAGAAGCCGGTCTTGTACAGCGCGCGGATCGCCTGCTGCACGCGTTCGCTGGTGACGCGATCGCCTTTTTCGACCGGCAGGTAGGTGAACACCGTGCCGGCGGAAATGCGCTGCAAGCCGTCGATGCGGATGTCGGAAGCGACGAACGGATCGAGCGCGTAGGCTTGAGCGGAAAGGCAGGCGAGCAAAACAAGTGCGGCAATACGCTTCATCATCACTTCCAAGTATTGTTGGGGTTTCCAATCTCCGCGCGAACCGCCGCGGTTGGTTATTGTTATTTGCAACGTTGCGCGCGTCCTGCGCCCCACCTTCCTATGCCTGCGTATGTGCTTTCAGCCCGCAACCAGGCGCACGATATCGTTGTAGAAGGCAATGCTCATCAGCGTCACGAGCAGTGCCAGGCCGACGTACTGGCCGGCGATCAGCGTGCGCTCGCTGAGCGGCCTGCCCTTGACCAACTCTATAAGGTAATACACGAGGTGCCCGCCGTCCAAGATCGGGATCGGCAGCAGGTTCAGGATGCCGAGGCTGAGCGAGATCATCGCGAGGAAAGTGAGGAACCACGCCAGGCCCATGTGCGCCGTCGTGTTCGCCGCCTGCGCGATGCCGATGACGCCGGACAGGTTCTTCGCCGAGATGCGCCCGGACAGCATGTTGTAAATCAGGCCGACCGTTTCGCGCGTCTGCTTCCAGGTTTCCTTGAGAGCCGCCGGCACTGCCTGCAGCGGTCCGTAGCGCTCGACCGCGGTGCGAGCGTCCGGTACGGCGATGCCGACCAGCCAGCGATGTTCGCCGTCAGCCTGCTTTTCCGCGGTGACGTCGAGCGTGATCTGACCTGAGTCGCGCGCGACCAGCATGTGCAGGCGCGGATCCTTCGCGGCTTCGCTCTGCACAGCCTTGGCCATCTCGGTGAACGAGGTGACCGCGACGTCGTTGACGCGCAGGATGCGGTCGCCCGCGTGCATGCCGGCGCGCTGTGCGGGGCTGGCGGCGCTGACTTCGCCGACCACCGCGTCCGGCGCCTTGGGCAGCAGTCCGATGGCATCCAGCACCTTGTCGCTGTCGGCCGCTTGCGCCGGGATCTTGCTCAGCGGCAACGTGCGCTGCTGTGCTTGTCCATGCGCGTCGACGGTCGAAACCGTGGCATCGCGATGCAGCATTGCCTGGCCGGCGATCGCGAAGATCGCGCTGCTCCAGGATTCCACCGGCTCCCCGTTGACGGCCGTGATGCGATCGCCGGCGGCGAGGCCGGCCTGCGCGGCAATGCCCTGCGGCGCGTCGATCACGGCAGGCCAGTCAGGACGGCCAACAACGAACATCGCCCAGAAAGCGACCAGGGTAAAAATGATGTTGAATACCGGGCCCGCTGCGGCAATCGCCATGCGTTGCCAGACCGGTGCGGCGTTGTACTCGCCGGCCTGCTTGGCGACGTATTCGGGATTGTCCGCTTCGCGCGCGTCGAGGAATTTCACGTAGCCGCCGAGCGGAATCGCGCCGATGACGTATTCGACGCCGTCTTTGCCGGTGCGCGACCACAGCGCCTTGCCGAATCCGACCGAGAAGCGCAGTACGCGCACGCCAAAGCGGCGCGCGACCCAGAAGTGGCCGAACTCATGGAAGGTGACCAGGATGCCGAGGGTGACGAGAAACCACCACACGGAGCCGATGATAGAGTTCATCTAACTGATTCTGCTCTGTTTTGGATCGTTGATACTTCGTCTGGGAAGGGGCGACCGTGCCCCGCGCCTTTCGCCTATCGCACCGCTTCGACCGAAGGGCGCCGACGGGCAAGTAGCGCAAGCGCAATTCGAAGCGCGAAGTATAAGCGCTTCAAGGTCCTCAAGCCGCTAAATTCCTAGCAAAACGCGCCGCGCATGATACGTTGCGCCTCCCGGCGGGCGGTTAAATCGGCGTAAATCAGTCCTTCCAGCGTTGTCTGCGGTTCAGCGGGCACAGCCGCGAGGGTGGCCTCGATCACTTCGGCAATCGCCAGGAACGGCAGGGTGCCTTCCAGAAATGCCGCCACTGCAATCTCGTTGGCGGCGTTGAGCACGGTCGGCGCGGTGCCGCCAGCGGCCAACGCGGCGTAGGCCAGGTCCAGGCAGCGGAACGTGGCGCGGTCCGGCGCCTCGAAGTTCAACTGGCCGATCTTGAACGGATCCAGCGGTGCCACGCCGGCTTCGATGCGCTCGGGCCAGGCCAGCGCGTGTGCAAGCGCGGTGCGCATGTCCGGGTTGCCGAGCTGGGCCAGCACCGATCCATCCGCATACTCGACCATCGAATGCACGATGCTTTGCGGATGCACGACCACTTCGATCTGCTCGGGCGCCGCGCCGAACAGCCAGTGCGCCTCGATCACCTCCAGGCCCTTGTTCATCAGCGTGGCCGAGTCGACCGAAATCTTGCGGCCCATCACCCAGTTCGGATGCGCGCAGGCCTGCGCGGGTGTGATCGTGGCGAGGTCTTCGCGGCGCTTGCCGCGGAACGGGCCGCCTGACGCGGTCAACAAAATGCGCCGTACACCGCAGCGCGCGAGGTCGCGATGATCCGTGGGCAGGCACTGGAAGATCGCGTTGTGTTCCGAGTCGATCGGCACGAGGGTGCCGTTGCCGCTGCGCAGCGCCTCCAGCAGCAAGGCGCCGGCCATCACCACCGCTTCCTTGTTGGCCAGCAGCACGTGCTTGCCGGCGCGCGCCGCCGCGAGCGTGGACTCGAGTCCGGCGGCGCCGACGATCGCGGCGATCACCGTGTCGCACAGCGCTCCCGCTGCCGCTTCGCGCACGGCATCGGCGCCAGACGCGGTGCGCGTGTCCAGGCCTGCCGCCGCCAGCTTCTGGCGCAGCGAAGATTCCAGCGCGTTGTCGGCAATGATTGCCAGCTCAGGCCGGAAGCGCACGCACAGCGCCGCCAGTTCTTCGACGCTGCGATGCGCCACCAGCACGCTGGCGCGAAAGCGCGCGGGGTGACGCGCGATGACGTCGAGTGCGCTCGCGCCGATCGAGCCGGTCGCGCCGAGTACCGCCACGTTTTTCATGACGCTGCGCGCGCGGATGCACGCGACATCGGACGCGCGGGCCGGATCATAGGCCGAGCAGGTGCTTGCCGAGCGCGAAGAATGGCAGCGCGGCGAACACGCCGTCGAGGCGGTCGAAGGCGCCGCCGTGACCGGGAAACAGCGTGCCGGAATCTTTCACGTTGGCGTGGCGCTTGAGCATGCTCTCGAACAGGTCGCCGACCACCGAAAAGCACACCGTGATCAGCGCCAGCACGACCAGTCCGAGCAGGGTCACGTCGCGCACGCCGAGCCACCAGCCGCCGACCAGCGCAACCACGCCGGCACCGACCAGTGCGCCATACACGCCGGCGATGGTCTTGCCCGGACTGATGCTCGGTGCCAGCTTGGTGGTGCCCCAGCGCCGCCCGGACAGGTAGGCGAACGTATCGGCGGCCCACACCAGCATCAGCGCATACAACGGCCAGGTGTGCGGTGCGGCCTGGCCGCGGTGCAACTGTGCCAGCGCGGCCCATGCCGGCAGCACGACGAACGCACCGCCGAGCAGTTTCAGCGCGATGTTTTCGCGCGTCGGCGTGGCGCCGAAGGAGAAATGCCGGAGCCACAGCAGCGCCAGCAGCCACCACGCACAACCTGCGGCAATGACGATCCAGCCGGCGGCGCTGTCCGCGCCAAGCCAGAGCAGCAGCAGTGCGATCGCGCCGAGCGACACCAGTACGGCGCGCAGCGGGCGCGATCGCAAACCCGCCAGCCGCGTCAGTTCCCAGCTGGCGAGCAGGCACAAGGCGCCGATGGCCACGCCGAACAGCATGCTGGGAGCGATCAGGATCAACGCGATCGCGGCCGGCGTGAGCAGCAGGGCGGTGATGACGCGTTGCTTCATGGTTGCTGCGATCCTTCCCCGTCCTGCGGCCGTCCGTGCCCGCGCGCCTGTGCGCCGGTCCTGCCGAAGCGGCGCTCGCGTCCGGCGAAATCGTTCAGCGCAAGCGTCAGGCAGGCGGCATCGTAATCGGGCCAGAGTACGTCGCTGAAGTGCAATTCGCTATAGGCAAGTTGCCAGAGCAGGAAATTGCTGATGCGGCGTTCGCCGCCGGTGCGGATGAAAAGGTCCACCGGCGGCACGTCGGCCAGCGAAAAAAAACGGCCCATGGTCTGTTCGTCGATCGCCTCGGCGGCGAGTTCGCCGCGCTGCACCGCCAGTGCCGCCGCACGCGCCGCATTGGCGATGTCCCAGCGCCCGCCGTAGTTGACGGCGATGTTCAGGGAGAGCTTGTCGTTGCCGGCGGTCTTCAGCATCGCCGCCTGCATGCGCTCGCGCAGCGCCGGCGCGAACGCGGCCAGTTCGCCGATGAAACGGATGCGCACGCCGTGGCCGTGCAGTTCGTTGACCTCGCGATCGAGCGCCTTCAGGAACAATTCCATCAGGGCGCTGACCTCGCCCGGCGGGCGGCGCCAGTTCTCGCTGGAGAACGCGAACAGGGTCAGCGCGCCGATGCCGCGGCGCAGGCAGAACTCGATCGTCGCGCGCACCGCCTTCTGGCCGGCGCGATGGCCGAACGTGCGTGGCCGGCGCCGCTGTTGCGCCCAGCGGCCGTTGCCGTCCATGACGATGGCGACGTGTTGCGGCAGGGGCAATGTGGAAATTTCCACATTTTCCGGCGGCGCTGGCTGGGGCTTGCTCAGGCTTGACACGCGCCGCGTCCGCTCAAAGCGACATCAGTTCGTCTTCTTTGGCCTTTGCGACCACGTCGACTTCCTTGACGAACTTGTCGGTGAGCTTCTGCACGTCGTCTTCGGCGCGGCGCTCTTCGTCCTCGGTGATCTTCTTGTCCTTCAGCAGTTCCTTGACGTGATGCATCGCGTCGCGGCGGATGTTGCGGATCGCGACCTTGGCGTTTTCGCCCTCGTGGGCGACGTGCTTGGACAGTTCCTTGCGGCGCTGCTCGGTCAGCGCCGGGATATTGATGCGGATCACCGTGCCGGCGGTGGTCGGGGTCAGGCCCAGATCCGAGGCGAGGATCGCCTTCTCGACCGCCTGTACCATGTTCTTTTCCCACGGCGTGATGGTCAGCGAACGCGCATCCGCCACGGCGACGTTCGCGACCTGGCTGATCGGTACGTCGGAGCCGTAGTAGTTGACCTTCAGGTGCTCGACCAGCGCCGTGCTGGCGCGTCCGGTGCGCAGGCGCTGCAGTTCATGCCTGAGCGCTTCGACGCTCTTGGTCATGCGTTGCGTGGCGTCGGTCTTGATGTCGGCGAGCATTGGCAACTCCGTGCTGTACAAATCGCACGAAAGTATAGCAGCGCCGGGCGGTCCGGCTTCAATGCTGCGCTGCGGCCGGCAGCCGGGCCGCATCTTCTTGTTGCAGCGGGCCGATGGCCGGCGCCTGCGGCGCCGCGTTTGCGCCATGTCAAACGGCTGCCGCACGGCCACTCAAACAATGTCAGAATTGAAACTGACGAACGGTTTCCTCAAAGACACAGGCCGGTTCTGCGGTCGTCAAGGGGATAGTCATGAAGGCGAATGCAGTGCTCTGGCGCACAAATGCGGCAAGGCTGCCTGGATTGACAGCTGACATGTCGCGCATGTGTTTCGCTTCAAAGGCGTTCAAGGACGCGTTGCGCGCGTTGATTGCTTGTGCGTTTCTTGGCGCCGTGCATGTTTCCCACGCGCATCTGCTCGCGAGCGACAGCTTCGCCTGCGGCGGCACCACTGAGGTAGGTCAGGCAGGCGGTGTCGGCTGGACTTCGGGATGGATCGCCGATGCCGGACAAAACTCGGTGTTCGTCCCTGGTGCGAGTTCCCTGCAGGGACCAGCGGGCCTGACAACCATGGGCGGCGCGCTCAACTACAACGGCACCGGATTGAACTCCAACGGCGCGCGCATCTACCGTCCGTTGGATATCGATCCCGGCAGTGCCGCGAATGCGCTTGGCCTGACCGATGCGCACACGACTTTTTTCGGCAATCAACAATACGGCTACGGCGCGCCAGGTACGACGGCGTGGCTGGGTTTTCTCTTGAACGGCGGCAGCGCAGGCAACGGCATCGGAGGCATCCAGTACTTGGCGCAAGTGCATCTGCACGACGGCCTCGATCAGACCAAGCTGCCTCAGCGCGACAACAACAAGGACGGCGAGGTGATCGCAATCGGCCGCGGCGCCGGCAACTACCAGTGGAATTTCGAGCGTACTTGCGGCCATTCGCCGTGCGGCAGCAACAGCAGCTCGCTGGACTTCCTGAGTACCCTGGCGATGGACAGCCAGACGCACTGGGTCGTGCTGAAATTCGATTTCAACACCAGCAGCACCAGCAACGGCACGGCAATCACGTTCTGGCTCGATCCGCCGCCTGGCGTTGTCGATCCGGATCCGAGCATCGCGTTGACACTCAGCGGCAACGGCCAGAACAACAAGAAAACCGTGACCGTGCCGGCGCTGCATTTCAACTGGATCGAATTCGGCGGCCAGCAGGCGACTTTTGCCATGGACGAAATGCGCGTCGCCGACACGTTCGCGGACTTGAGCGCCGGTGCCAGCACTTTTGGCTGCGACGAGATCTTCTACGACGGCTTCCAGTAGCGCGCGCGTCCGCGACTGGTATTGCTCAGCGTAGCTGGCACACTGCTGCTCGCCGTGCCGGCACAACCGCGCGTTGCTGCAACGCCGGAGCCGACATTGCTGCCAATCGGCACGCGACAACATGTTCGCGGATCGCTTCGGCCCACGAAACGCCGCAGTCGCGTTTCTTGCAACGCATCCGGATCAACTGATGCTGATTGCAATTGCTGCTTGCAGCCGCTGCGCCACTCTGCAGCGCGGCGCGGGCGGCAAGTCTCCTACTGCATCCGCGCCTATCTGGCGGCGACCGCGGCGCTCAGGCCGTTCTGTTCGGCATTGCTGACGAACGCGGCATAGCGGGCGCGCACCTGTTGGTAGGCAGTCGGGTATTCCAGGTACGCGGTGGCGGCGCCGAACAGCATGCCGATTTCGCGCGTGGAGAAATTGCGCCGGATCGCCGCGTGGAATGCGGCGCAGTCGCGCGTGTAGCTTGGCGGCTGGCATTCGGCAGCCGAGAAAATATCCTGATGCACGGTGACAGGTGCGAGCTGACCGGCGGCGTTGGCACAACTGGCGGCGGCAAGCAGGCCGGTGGCGGCAACGATGTAAACGAAACGCTTCATGACGTGATTCCTCTGTTGGCCTGCCGCAGGTTGTCCGCTAACGGGTGGCATGGCGACCGAGGGCGCCGGCATTCCCGCCGGCGTCGAAGGCGAAGTCGTCTTCAGTGTTTTCGACGCGTCGGCGCGTGCATCGGTCGCGTCGATTTCGACGAATAGCTCGAAGGTCACGTCGAATGGAATGCAGGTGCTGTTACTTCCGGCCTAGCGTTGCAGAAAACGGCATGACTTCCGGCACCAGCAGTGGCGCGATTGTGGTGCATGCCTGGCGCGGGAGTTGTGCGCCGGCGCCGGACGCTGCATTGTTCACATGTATATTTTGTGTGGCCGATCCAACTGCAAGAAAATCCGTTCGCGTTGAGCCCTTCGTCAGGCTCAGGACAGGCTGCGCTCGCGCAAGCGAGCGCAGTTGAAACGCGTGCGGACGCGCTCAGCTGACCAGCGTGCCGATCTGCTCGCCACGAATGATGCGCATCAGATCGCCTTCGCGGCCGAGGTTGTAGATGCGCAGCGGGATCTTGTGGTCGCGGCACAGCGCGATCGCGGCGGTGTCCATGACCGCGAGCTTGCGCTCGATGACCTGATCGTAGGTGAGCTTTTCGAAGCGCTCGGCGGTGCTGTCCTTCTTCGGATCGGCGCTGTACACGCCGTCGACCTTGGTGGCCTTGAGCAGCAGGTCGGCGCCGATCTCGATGGCGCGCAGCGCGGCGGCCGAATCGGTGGTGAAGAACGGGTTGCCGGTGCCGGCGGCGAAGATCGTGATGCGGCCTTTTTCCAGATGACGGATCGCGCGGCGGCGGATGAAGTCCTCGCACACTTCGTTGATCTTGATCGCGCTCATGGTGCGCGCGCGGCCGCCGAGCTTTTCCACCGCGTCCTGCAGCGCCAGCGAGTTCATCACCGTGGCCAGCATGCCCATATGGTCGCCGGTGACGCGGTCCATGCCGGCCTTGGCCAGCCCTTCGCCGCGGAAGATGTTGCCGCCGCCGATCACGATGGCGACTTCCACTCCGGCCTTCTGCACCTCGAGGGCTTCACGTGCCAGCCGCGTCAGCACCTTCGGATCGATGCCGTAATCGGCTTCGCCCATCAGGGCCTCGCCGCTGAGTTTCAAGAGGATGCGTTTGTACTTGATCTCGGCGGGCATACGGCACTCTCGGCTTGGGCGGCGGGCAAAACGGTCGTATTGTACCGGAAGCCGCGGCAGAAGCCGCGCACATCGGGCAACACCGCCAAGGGAGCATGCACGTGACACGAATCGTCGGGATTTCAGGCAGCCTGCGGCAAGGCTCGTTCAACGCGAGCCTGCTGCGTGCAGCGGCGGGTCTGATGCCGTCGGGAATCGACTTGTCGATCGAGACGATCCGCGGCATCCCGCTATATGACGGCGACGTCGAGGCGCACGGCATTCCCGAGCCGGTCGGGACGCTCAAGGACAAGATCGCCGCTGCGGATGGATTGCTGCTGGTCACGCCTGAGTACAACAACTCGATGCCCGGCGTGTTCAAGAACGCGATCGACTGGATGTCGCGTCCGCCAGCAGACATCGCGCGCGTGTTCGGCGGCAGGAAGGTCGCGCTGATCGGTGCGTCGCCAGGCGGCTTCGGCACGATCCTGAGCCAGAACGCGTGGCTGCCGGTGCTGCGCACCCTCGGCTGCACGTTGTGGACGCAGGGGCGCCTGATGGTGTCGCGCGCCGGCGGCGTGTTCGCGGCGGATGGCACGCTGACCGACGAAAAGGTTCGCGAGCAGCTGCATGCCTATCTGCAAGGCTTCGTCGCCTTCGTCGGCAGCGCTTGAGAAAACGCCGGTTTTCAGATTGACACCGGTGTGATGGCGGCGCAGGTTGCCGGCAATCGCGTCGTCCGACGCGATCGGGCCTGTTTACGGGGAGTAGATCATGAAGCTCATCAACAGCTGCATTTGCGCGGCGCTGGTCGCGTGTGCGTTCGCTTCGGGTGCCGACGCCGCGGTCATGCGCGTGGTCGTGGTCGAGACCAGCGACGTGGCGGCGTACACCACCGAACTCGGCAAGATTCGCGCCGGCATTGCGCGCCTCGGCGGCAAGGAAACGCTGCGCTTCTGGCGCGCGCGATTCGCCGGCCCGAACGCCGGGCAGCTGGTGGTCTCGATCGAATACGCGGACATGGCCGCGTATGTCGCAGAGGACACGAAGATGCGCGCCGACCCGGATCAGGCGGCGCTGCTCAAGGGCCTGGACAAGATCCGCAAGGTCGTGTCCGACAGCATCTACGATGAAGTGAAGTAGCGATTCGCGTTGCCACAAGGAAAAAAAGCCGCGATCTTCCGCGGCTTTTTTTCGGGACAACTTCGCCGCAGCAGCTAACCTTCCTCGGCCAGCACGCGTTGTTCCATCAATTCGCGGAACGAGCGGTAGCGATACGCGCCGGGATTCCTGTTGCCGAGAAACCAGGCTTCCCATTCCGCGCCGAAACGCACTTCGGGAATCAGCAGCAGCACGTCGCCGTCGCAGCTCGCGCTGATCTGCAGCGCGCTGCGCAGATGCCTTGGACGCATGTGAATGCAATCCTGGTCGGCACCGTACACGGCATATTGCTCGTCGCTGGCTTCGTCTGGGGCGAGGTTCCAGGTCTCGATCGCGTTGCTGGCGTCGAGATTGGCGAACCAGTCGACCTCCGCTGCCGGCAACAGCGGTACGAATTCGGCAACGGTCAGACCATCGCTGGTCAGCAGGAACTCGCGATAGCTCGGCGGAAGCTGCGTGCCGAGGCGGCTTTCAAGCGCAGAGATGCTGGCGTCGTCCGCGGCTGCATTTAGCAACTGCCCGCGCCGAGCGCGCCGCAGCAGCGGCTTGCTCTGCGGTTCGCAGCACTGCAGTTGCCCGACCAGGGCGTCGGCAGCGGTACCGTCCTCCTTGATCCGCGCCGCGTATTCGCGCAGCACGATTTTCCACGCGCGCGGCTTTGCTGCAGTGAGCGTGGCGGGCGAGCGGCTCGCGAAGGCGTCCAGATACGCAGCAACGCCGTTGTCATCGAGACCGAGTGCCGGCGCCAGTGCGTGCGAACCGAGCAGGTCGGTGAAGACCGGCTCCAGCATCCACTCCAGTTGCAGGTGGTAACCCTTCGAGGAATTACCGACTGGCGCACCGGCCAGCAAGCGCTTTAGCCGAGCGACCGCCGCATCGCGTCGGCCCGCATGCAGGTCGAGCGCCGCGGCCGGCCAGGCCGCACTCAGAGCGAACACGGCGACCTCTTTCGGAAAGGCGATGCGCGCGGCCTGCTCGATGGCGTCGGCCACTGCGGCATGGTCGAACGAATCCACCAGCTTGCCAGTGCGGGCGCGTTCGCCGAGCACCAACTCCGCGTCGTGTCTGAACATGTTGAAGGTGCTGCCGAAATTACCAGGCTGCACCAAGGCGAGAATCGCCGCGAGTTCAGTTTGATCCCATGCGGTCTTTTTGCCGAATGGCCGGGGCTTGGACAGCAAAGCCCACGGCGAGGACGCTTGCGCCGACGGCTGCCGGCGCTGCACCAGCCAATCCGCGGCCAGTTGCGCCTGTTCGCTGCCATCCAGCGCCACGGCAGGCTGTTGCAACTGTTCGCCAAGCCAAAGCCTATGCTGCCAGGCTTGATAGAGCAGGGGCGACTGATTCGACAGGCGCCACGGACCGGGCGACAGCAACGCCCGTGCGATCCGATCAGCGCCTTCGAAGTAACCGGCCAGGATCAACCACGACAAGGTGCCCAGGGCTTCTTCAGCGGCCTTGGCCTTGTCGTGATCGAACAAGCGGCGCGTGGCGAGGCGTTTCGGGATTGAATTCATGCCGGCTCCATCGGTGCGAGCGGCGATGCTGGCCAATCCGCTGCTCGTCAGTCAAGCGCATCGATGCGCAGCGGGCAACAAGAATCCGCGCAAACAAAAAGGCCGCGATTTGCTCGCGGCCTTCTCGTCTTGCATGTACTGCCGGCTTACTTAGCCAGACCCGCCTGCTTCATCACTTCCGCGGCGTAATCTTCGACCACCTTCTCGATGCCTTCGCCGACCGCGATGCGCTTGAAGCCGATCACGTCGGCGCCGGCGGCCTTGGCCGCGGCTTCGACGCTCTGGTCGGTGTTCAGCACATACGGCTGGCCGTACAGCGTGTTCTCGTTGACGATCTTGGCGATCTTGCCGCCGATGATCTTCTCGAGGATCTGCGCCGGCTTGGCCTTGTCCTTCTCGGACATCTTGGCCAGTTCGATTTCCTTTTCCTTCTCGACGAACGCGGGCGGCACGTCGCTGGCCTTGTTGTGCGGAGGATTCATCGCCGCCACGTGCATCGCGACGCCACGTGCGAAGTCGGCGCTGCCGCCCTTCACTTCGACCAGCACGCCGATGCGGCCGCCATGCAGGTACGCGGCGACGTTATTGGCGCTGTCCATGCGCACCATGCGGCGCACCTGCACGTTCTCGCCGACCTTGGCGACCACGGCGGCACGCGCTTCCTCGACGGTTTCGCCGGACGGCAGCTTGACTGCCTTGAGCGCTTCGACGTCGCTCACGCCGGAGGCCAGCGCGGCTTTCGCAACAGCTTCGGTGAACGTGGTGAAGTTGCTGTCCTTGGCGACGAAGTCGGTCTCGGAGTTGATCTCGACCAGCACGGCCTTGCCGCCGTCTTGCGCCATGGCGATGCGGCCTTCCGCGGCGACGCGGCTGGCCTTCTTGTCGGCCTTGGACAAGCCCTGCTTGCGCAGCCACTCGATGGAGGTTTCGAGATTGCCCTGGTTTTCGGTCAGCGCCTTCTTGCATTCCATCATGCCCGCGCCGGAACGCTCGCGCAGTTCCTTGACCATGCTTGCGGTGATTTCCATTTGTATACCTCGGTTGCGTGGCGCGCTGTGGGCGCGCCGAAAAATTCAATGGTGACGAAAGCCGGCGACAGCAGCGTGACGCTGCGTTCCTTCTCCCGCCTGCAGGAGAAGGTGCCCCTCTCTGAAAAAAGCTGGGCGGATGAGGGAAAGATTGCGAAGTGGCTTCGCAGCGTTCCCTCACCCCAGCCCTCTCCCGCAGGCGGGAGAGGGGGCAAAGGCGCTTACTCGGCAGCCGGCTTGTCGTCGGCCTTCTTCGCCGCCGGCGGCGGTCCACGGCGCGGAGCCGCCTTCTTCGCGGCCGGCTTGCCGTCGCGGTCGCGGTCACGACGCGGCGCCGGCTTGTTGCGGCGATCGTCGCGCTCGCGCGCTTCCTTCGTCACCGGGTTGCCTTCGGCGTCGGTCTCGACGAACTCGTCCTTGGCGGCGGCGGCGAACTGTGGAGCGGCAGCCTTGCCTTCCAGCACCGCGTCGGCGGCGGCGCGTGCGTACAGCTGCACGGCGCGGATCGCGTCGTCATTGCCCGGGATGGCGTAGTCGACCAGGCTCGGGTCATAGTTGGTATCGACCACGGCGATGACCGGGATGCCGAGCTTCTTGGCTTCCAGCACGGCGATGTTCTCGTGACCGATGTCGATCACGAACAGCGCGTCCGGCAGGCCGTTCATGTTCTTGATGCCGCCGAGCGAGCGGTCGAGCTTTTCCTTCTCGCGGATCAGGCCGAGCACTTCGTGCTTGACCAGCTTCTCGAAGCTGCCGTCGACCGACATCGCCTCGATTTCCTTCAGGCGCGCGATCGACTGCTTGACGGTGCGGAAGTTGGTCAGCATGCCGCCGAGCCAGCGCTGGCTGACGTAGGGCATGCCGCAACGCACGGCTTCTTCCTTGACCGCGTCGCGTGCCGAGCGCTTGGTGCCGACGAACAGCACGCTGCCGCGCTTCTGCGCGAGGCCGGACAGGAAATTCATCGCGTCCGTGAACAACGGCAGCGTCTTTTCCAGGTTGATGATGTGGATCTTGCCGCGCGCGCCGAAGATGTACGGCGACATGCGCGGGTTCCAGTAACGGGTCTGATGGCCGAAATGCACGCCAGCTTCGAGCATCTGGCGCATGGTGACTTGAGGCATGATGAAACTCCAAATAAGGGCATGTCGCGGTCTATGCGCGACGAAGCCCGGGGTTAGAACCTCCACGTCCCCAGCGTTGGCGACCTCCTTGCGGACGGCGTAGCGTCCAGCAGGAAGCACCCCGACAACGGTATCGAGACGTGTGCGGATTTGCTCCCCACGACGGGGAACTGCGGAATTATAGCGGGATCCGAGGGTTGCGTGCAAACGCAAGCATCGGCCTGTCCGCGCGAAGGCGCGAAGGACGCGAAGGGAAACAACGAAGGCAGTCCTATTTGGTGCTTTTTTCGCGTTCTTCGCGCCTTCGCGTGAAAGGCTCTTGAATGCGATGGGACCTTGCAGCGCGCCGTCCCGGCCATACCTTCGCTACACTATGCGTATCCCGAATCCAACTTGCTGATCCGATGGCTGTTACCGTCAAAACCCCCGAACAGATCGAAATGATGCGTGTCGCCGGCAGGCTGGCGGCCGAAGTGCTCGAAATGATCGTGCCGCACGTCAAGGCCGGCGTGACCACCGAAGAGCTCGATGCGCTGTGCTACGAGCACATCGTCAACGTGCAGAAGGCGATTCCGGCGAACGTCGGCTACAAGGGCTTTCCGAAAACCGTCTGCACCTCGGTCAACAACGTCATCTGCCACGGCATTCCGAGCCACGGCAAGATCCTCAAGGACGGCGATATCGTCAACATCGACGTCACCGTGATCAAGGACGGCTGGCACGGCGACACCAGCCGCATGTACTACGTCGGCGAACCGTCGGTGCTGGCCAAGCGCCTGTGCACGGTCACGTTCGAGGCGATGATGAAAGGCATCGAGCAGGTTCGCCCCGGCGCGACGCTCGGCGACATCGGCCACGCCATCCAGCAGTACGTCGAGGCGCAGCGCTTCTCGGTCGTGCGCGAATACTGCGGCCACGGCATCGGCACGATCTATCACGAAGATCCGCAGGTGCTGCACTACGGCCATCGCGGCGTCGGCATGAAGCTCGAAAAGGGCATGACCTTCACGGTCGAGCCGATGGTCAACGCCGGCAAGGCGCAGACGCGTCTGCTGCCGGACGGCTGGACCGTGGTCACCAAGGATCATTCGCTGTCGGCGCAGTGGGAACACACCATCGCGGTGACCGACGACGGCTTCGAAATCCTCACGCCCTGGCCAAAGGCGGCGTGAGGACATGCGCTCTCCGTAGGCTGGGCTGACAAGCCCAGCGTTCTTGATGATCGGAAAGGAAGCTGGGCTTGTCAGCCCGGCCTACGTTGGTTCGCGCCATGCCTTTTGGTGCTTTGACGTTTCCCGCGCAAGGCCTTAGCTTGCGGAACGTGAACGCAACGACCGCCAACTTGATCCTGCCGCGCCTGCCGCCTGCCGTGCCGCGCAGCGGTGTGTCCACGGAAGCGCGCCTGGCATTGCGCCAGTTGCTCGGCGATGTCTCGCGGCAGCTGGCCGATGCATTTCGCGCCGGCGCCGATGCCGACGAGCTTACGCAGGCTCGCGCCGCCGCCGTCGAACGCGTCGTCGCGCATGTATGGATAGCTTGCGTCGGCGAGTCCGCGCGGCTGGCGCTTTACGCAGTCGGCGGTTTCGGCCGCGGCGAATTGTTCCCATGTTCCGACGTGGACCTGCTGGCGCTGTGCGAAAGCGCGCCTACGCCGGCCGAGTCGCGCGCGCTCGAATCGTTTTTCAGCTGCCTGTGGGATGTCGGCCTCAAGCCCGGTCATGCGCTGCGCACATTGGCCGAATGCCGCGCGCTGGCTGCGCAGGATGCGACCATCTACACCAGCCTGCTGGACGGACGGCGCATTGCCGGCGCGAACGTGCTCGATGCGGGCTTCGAGGCGTTGCGTGGCGACGCGACGATCTGGCCGGCGCCGGCCTATCTGGCCGCCAAGCAAGCCGATCGCGAGCAGCGCCATGCGCGTTTCGACGACACCGCCTACAACCTCGAGCCGAACATCAAGGACGGGCCGGGCGGTTTGCGCGCGGCGCACCTGATCCGCTGGCTCGGCCTGCGCCTGTTCGGCGCTGCGACATTTTCCACATTGGTACAACGCGGCATGCTGTCGCAGCCGGAAGCGCTTGCCTTGGAGCAGGCGCGTGCGCTGCTGTCGCGCATCCGCTTCGCGCTGCACCTCGCCGCCGGCAGGAGCGAGGAGCGCCTGTTGTTCGACTACCAGCGCACGCTGGCGGCGCAGTTCGGCTACAGCGACGAGCATGGCCAAAACCTCGCCGTCGAGCAATTCATGCAAGGTTACTATCGCGCGGCCATGGCGCTGGAGCGGCGCAGCGCACAGTTCCTGGCGCGCTGTGCCGAGGCGATCGAGGACGACGCGCATGCGCCGGTACACAGGCTGAGCATCGATTTCGTCAGCGTCGGCGGACGTCTCGACAGCGATGCGCCGGACCTGTTCCTGAAGCGTCCGGCGGCGTTGATCGATCTGTTCCGCGTCTGGATCGAGCATCCGGAAGTGCACGGCTTGCGCGCCGACCTGGTGCGGCGCATCGACGAAGCGCTGGCGCAGCAAGGCGATGCGCTGGCGCTGGATGCCGACGTCAATGCCGCATTCGCGCGCCTGTTGCGGCGTGGCGCGCCGGCGGTCGAGGCGCTGGCGCGCATGAACCGCTTCGGTGTGCTGGCGCGCTACCTGCCGGCGTTCGGCCGCGTGGTCGGGCGCATGCAGTACGACCTGTTCCATGTCTACACCGTCGACGAGCACACGATCCGCGTGCTGCGCAACGTGGCGCGGTTCGCCGATGCCGAACGTTGCCGCGAATTCGCCCACGCGCACGAGTTGTGGGCGCGCCTCGCAAAACCCGAGTTGCTGCTGCTGGCCGCGCTGTTCCACGATATCGCCAAGGGCCGCGGCGGCGATCATTCCGAGCTTGGCGAGATCGAGGCGCGCGAATTCTGCGCGCGCCTCAAGCTGCCGGACGGCGACATCGAGCTGGTCTGCTGGCTGGTGCGGCGGCATCTGCTGATGAGCGTCACCGCGCAGCGCCAGGACATTTCCGATCCCGAAGTGGTGCAGCGCTTCGCCGCGCAGGTGATGGAATGGGAGCGCCTGGATTATCTGTACCTGCTGACCATCGCCGACATCGCCGGCACCAGCGCGAAGCTGTGGAACTCGTGGAAGGACCGGCTGCTGTCGGACCTGTACGTCAGCACGCGCTATCTGTTGCGCAGCGGCGCGGATCATCTGCCGCTTGCCGACGAACGCATGCGTGCGTGCCAGGCCGAGGCGCACCGGCTGGCCGCAGCACTAGGCGTCGGCGAGGCGGATGTCGCGCGTATCTGGGCCGATTTCCCGGACGAAAGTTTCCAGCGTTTCAGCGCCGCGCAGATCGCCTGGCAGACCGCGGGCATCGCCAACGCCGACAAGCTCGATCCGCTGGTGCTGGTCGAACCACACGGCGAACGCGGCGGCACCGAGGTGTTCGTGCACGCCACCGATCGCGACGGCTTGTTCGCGGCGATTACCGCGGTGCTCGACCGCATGCGCCTGTCGGTGCTGGATGCGCGCGTGGTCACTTCGCGCAGCGGCATGAGCCTGGACAGCTTCCTGGTGCTGGACGCGGACGGGCGCGCGCTGCGCGATGGCGGACAACTGACACGTTTGCAGCGTGGTCTGGTGCAGACCCTGACGCATGCGCCGTACCGCATCGAGCCCGCGGCGCGTGCGCCGGCGCGCAGCCTGCGCCACTTCCCGATTGCGCCGCGCGTCGAGTTCAGCGCGCAGCCGGTGCGCGGCCGCAGCCAGTTGGCAATAGTTTGCGCGGACCGTCCCGGACTGCTTGCCGCGGTCGCACACCTCTTCCGCGAATGCGGCGTTCGCGTGCATGATGCGCGTATCGCCACTTTCGGCGAACGCGTGGAGGATTTTTTCTTGATCAGTGACGAACACGACGCGGCGCTCGACGCCCCGGCACAGACGCGACTACGCGAAGCGCTGATGCGACGCCTCGATCAAGCAGAGGAACGTCGCCAGGCGGGAAACAGAGATGGATAAGCTCGAATCGGTAATCGACGCGGCCTGGGAGCGGCGTGCCGAACTGGCACCCGGAAAATTCGATGCGCAGTTGCGCAACGCGATCGAATGCGCGCTGGATCTGCTCGAAAGCGGCGAACGCCGCGTTGCGGAACCGGCCGGCGACGGCTGGCAGGTGAACCAGTGGCTGAAGAAGGCCGTGCTGCTGTATTTCCGCGCCAGCCCGAACCGCGTCATGAAAGCGCAGCCCGCGCCGTATTTCGACAAGGTGCCGCTGCGCTTCGAAGGCTACGATGCGGCCCGCTTCGGCGAACTCGGTGCGCGCGCCGTGCCCGGCGCGATCGTGCGCCGCGGCGCGCACATCGGCCGCGACGCGGTGCTGATGCCGAGCTTCGTGAACATCGGCGCGTTCGTCGGTGCCGGCACCATGGTCGACACCTGGGCGACGGTCGGCTCGTGTGCGCAAATTGGTAAAAATGTACATTTATCCGGCGGCGCCGGCATTGGCGGCGTGCTCGAACCGCTGCAGGCCGGCCCGACCATCATCGAGGACGACTGCTTCGTCGGCGCGCGCTCGGAAGTGGTCGAAGGCGTCGTGGTCGAACGCGGCAGCGTGATCGGCATGGGCGTGTTTATCGGCCAGTCGACGCGCATTTACGACCGCGCCAGCGGCAAGATTCATCATGGCCGCGTGCCGGCCGGCAGCGTGGTGGTGTCCGGCAGCCTGCCGGCAGCCGATGGCAGCCACAGTTTGTACGCCGCAGTGATCGTCAAGCAGGTCGACGCCAAGACGCGGGCGAAGACCAGCGTGAATGAGCTGTTGCGGGAGTGAGTGCCGGCGCGACGATTTGTCCGCAGGCAGTCGCGAATCGGATTCGACAATCCGTTCGCGCTGAGCGTAGCTTGCGAAGCAAGCGGAGTCGAGGCGTCGCGCGGACCCTTCGACTCCAGCGCTTCGCGCTTACGCTCAGGGCGAACGGGCTTAGGAGTAACTTGCAATCATGCTCAACCTCTACGGCCTCGAAAAATGCAGCACCTGCGACAAGGCGCGCAAGTGGCTCGACAAGCACAAGCTCGCGCATACGTTCAGCGACTATCGCAAGGACCGTCCCGATCCGGCAACGCTGAAAACGTGGGCGAAAGCCGCCGGCGGGTGGGAGTCGCTGGTCAACCGCACCGGCATGACCTGGCGCAACCTGCCGCCGGCGCGCAAGACGCCGGGTTCTGATCCGGAGTGGCTGTTGCTGATCAAGGAATACCCGGCATTGGTGAAGCGTCCGGTGGTGGTGGCTGAAGACGGCAGCATCGGCTTCGGCTTCACCGACAAGAAGTTCGCTGCGCAGTTCGGCAAGTGATGCGCTTGCGATGAGCGAAATTCTGCAGCTGACCAGCGAACTGATCCGCCGTGCTTCGGTAACGCCCGAAGACGCCGGCTGCCAGGCATTGCTGGCCGAACGTCTTGCGCGCGCCGGTTTCACGATCGAGCATCTGCGCTACGGCGCGGTCGACAACCTGTGGGCCAAGCATGGCAGCGGCGGGCCGGTGTTCGCCTTTGTCGGCCACACCGATGTGGTGCCGAGCGGCCCGGCCGAAGAGTGGGTCAGCGCGCCGTTCGAGCCGGCAGTTCGTGATGGACGTCTATACGGCCGTGGCGCGGCGGACATGAAATCCGGTGTGGCGGCAATGACGCTGGCGCTGGAGCGATACGTCGCGGCCAGTCCACGTCATCCCGGCACGCTGGCGCTGCTCTTGACCAGCGACGAGGAAGGGCCGACCAATCTCGACGGCGTGCGCCGCGTGGTCGAGGAATTCCGCCGCCGCGGCCAGCGCATCGACTATGCGGTCGTCGGTGAACCGTCCTCGGTCGAGAGACTCGGCGATCTGCTTCGGGTCGGCCGGCGCGGCTCGCTGTCCGGCGCGCTCAGCGTGCGCGGCGTGCAGGGGCATGTCGCCTATCCGGACAAGGTGCGCAATCCAATCCATCTGGTCGCGCCCGCGCTGGCCGAACTGGCGGCGACGCGCTGGGACGAAGGCAACGCGGAATTTCCGCCGACTTCGCTGCAGATGTCGAACATCCACGCCGGTACCGGCGCGCTGAACGTCGTGCCTGGTGCGCTCGAGGTGAAATTCAACTTCCGCTTCTGCACGGCAAGCACCGAGCAGAGTCTGCGCGAGCGAACAGAGGCGATCCTGCGCAAGCACGGGCTCGACTTCCACGTGCGCTGGGATTTGTCCGGAGAACCTTTCCTGACCAAGGCCGGCAAGCTGCGCGCTGCGGTGGAAAATGCGGTAAAGGCTACTTGTGGAATCGCGCCGCGGGCGGATACCGGCGGCGGCACCTCGGACGCTCGTTTCATCGCGCCGCTGGGCGCCGAAGTGGTGGAATTGGGCCCGGTCAACGCGTCCATCCACAAAATTGACGAGCACGTCGCCTTGGACGAGCTTGCAAAGCTGCCGCTGTTGTACAGTGCCGTCCTCGGGCAACTGCTGGGTGGCGAGCCCGGCTGAGAGAGGTCGGACGCGCGGCGATGGACAGGGGCAGGCCAGGGTTTCGCAAGCACTGCTTGCCGGCTTTTGCTGGCGCGTTGCTGTTGAGCGGCACAATTTTTTCCTGCGACAGCGTCGCGCAACAATCCGTTGCCGATGCCGCTGGCCCGGTTCGCCTGCACGCCACTCACGGCGGCACGACCACCTGGCATCTGAATCGCTCGGTGCTCAACCCGCTGGGTATTCGCATTGCTGGCGTACATGATGGTGTGCCGCCACCGCCCTCCAGCAAACACGGCAGCTATCGCCGATTGATGTTCGCCGCGCGCGAAGACAGCGGTCTGCGCTTTCGCGAATCCGCCGGCTTGCCACGTGCCTTCGATTCGGGAGCCTTGCGTCACAGCGGCGGCTTCGTGCTGGAATTTCCCGGCGGGCGCGCCGACCTGCGCGACTTCAGCCTGCAGCCGAATGCCCGTGCGCCGTTTGCGCTCGATGTCGTAGGCAGCGACGGGCACGTCTGGTTCACTCTGGAGCGCGGCACCTATCAGCTGGAAGACGCCAACCGCACCTTCGCGCTGCGCTACATGAACCTGCGCATGTCGGCGTATTTCGCGCGGCGGCTGGCGCGACCGGAATTTTCCGAGCTGTCGCTTGGCGGCGTCGACAGCGTGTCGCGTCTGGACGCACTCGATGCCAGCGGCATCATCAGCGGCCTGTGCAGCGCGCCTTGGCCGGGCGAGAACGGCGCGCAGGCCGATATCCACATGGTCTATCAGGCGCAGGACGCCGAAAGCGGCGCGCCGGATTCGATCCATTTCCGGCGCTGCGGACTGCCGGATGCAGGCGGCGTGTACCAGGACGCCACCTGCACCGCGGCCAGCATCGATCGCGGCGTGGTGTTCGCCCCGGATACGAGTCTATTGAATGCCGGCACCGCAACGGTGTCGTGGCACAAGATGTTTTCCGCGCCGGCCGCGCCGTACGGCAACGACCAGCACCCGATGCTGATCTGGAACCTGTATCGGGTTGCTGCCGACGGGTCGCTGCGCCAGCTCGCCGCGTCCGGCGTGAAGCACGCCTTCAACACGATCAACAAGACGTGCGGCTGCAGCGACCACACCAACAACTATCCCGGTTGCGAAGACAGTTATTCGCAGACCAGCAACGATATCGATGCGCAGTCCACGCCGAACTATCTCGGCCCGCGCAGCGAGATCGTGCCGGCGGCCGGCGTGTGGGGTCGGTGCCAATCGGTGTTCGACAAGGATTGCGACGGCAACCAGGACGGCGATGCCGGCGCGCAAAACGATTTCCAGTATCGACTGATCGTGCGCGAAAACGAGATCACGGCCTCGCTGCAGCCCGGCGCGCAGTTCTACTTCGAATACTGGTACGTGGTGCGCGGCCAGGCCAACATCTACAACGCCATGGGCCATCGGCCGCTGACGTTTTCCAAGCTGCTGGCCAGCGACGGCTCGTATCTGTGGGATGCCGTGCCGGGCGCATTCGTCAACGGGCCAGTGATCAACCGCTGGGTCAATCCGGCAAGCCCGCCTGCCGGGACCACGAACAGCGAGCTCGCCACGCCGGAAGGACGCGTGCGCATCGCCGTGCGCACGCGCGCGCTCGGTGGCGGCATGTTCCATTACGACTACGCGGTGATGAACCTGGATTTCGCGCGCGGCGTGATCGATCCCGCGCATGCGGCCGAGCCAGACCTGCACCTGTTGTCGGCGGATGGATTTTCCACGCTGACGATTCCAGTGAGCGCGGCGGTCACGCTGGGCAACATCGTGTTCAGCGACGCTGACGCGGATGCCGGCAACGACTGGAACATGAGCCGCGATGCGGCCGGGATGCATTGGCAGGCACCGGCCGGACACCCGCTGAACTGGGGAACGCTGTATCGATTTTCGTTCGACGCAAATCACGCGCCGCTGGCGGCCGGTGCGCGGCTTGGCGTGGCCACGCCCGGCACTCCCGCGAGCTACATCGGCAGCGCTCTGGCACCGCTCGACGACGCGATCTTCCGCGATGATTTCGAGGGCAACTGAGGCATGCGCTGGCTGCTGCGACTGCTTTTCCTGCTCTGCGCGGCACTGACCTGCGGCATGGCGCACGCGGCCGCGCCGTGGTGGCAGGTCAGCGCCGCGCTCGACTACACGCCGCACGGTACGCAGCCGGGCCTGAGTCACAGCTTGCTGAGCAGCGACAATTGCGCCGGATGTCATGCCTATGGCGGCGGCACCGAGGCGACATATTTTCCATGGGACACCTGGGCCGGCACGATGATGGCCAATGCCACCCGCGATCCGGTGTTCTGGGCCGCGCTCGACGTCGCCAATCACGACCAGCCCGGCGTCGGCGATTACTGCCTGCGCTGCCACACGCCTTCAGGCTGGTACGGCGGCCGCGTGGTCAAGAACGGCAGCGGCGGCACGATCGATGGCAGCAACGGTTGCCTGCTGCAAGGCAGTTACACCTCCGGCGATTCCGGCGACTACGGCGGCGAATCGTGCCACTACTGTCACCGCCTGGTGAGTCAGGGTCCGCAGGGACAATCCGCTTACACGCAGAACGGCAACGCCTGGCTCGACGACACGGACTGCAACAACACCGGCGGCCCATGCCGGCGCGGGCCGTACGCGTACACCGTCGGTGGCGCGGTCGATCCGCCGCCGCATGCATGGGCACAATCGGCGTATCACGCACAAAGTGCGCAATGTGGACTTTGTCACAATGTATCAACGCCCGACACGAGCACGGGTCCGCTGAAAACGCTGATCGACGCCGGCGGCGCCGACACGTCGATTCCGTTTCCGGTCGAGCGCACGTACAGCGAGTGGCAACGCAGCGACTTCTCCGATGTGATTTTCCGCGACGCGCTCGGCGACGCCGCGGCATACGCACCGGCACTGGCACGCGGCCGCACCTGCCAGGATTGCCACATGCCCAATAGCAGCGACGCGGGTGCCTATGCCTGCACGCTGACCAATTCCGGATCGCGCAGCGGCAATCTCGCCACGCACAGCTTTGCCGGCGGCAATGCCTGGGTGCCGGGAATATTGTCGGGGGAATATGGCGGCAGCTTGTATCCGGATCGCACGGCAGGCTACGCGCAGACGATTGCCAATGCGCAGCAGATGCTGCAGGGAGCCGCGCAGCTCGCGGTCATGCCGGGCGCCTACGTCGCGCCTGGCGCGGGCAGTGCGGGCTCGATCGCACTGAGTGTGCGCGTTACCAACCTGAGCGGCCACAAATTGCCGACCGGTTATGCCGAAGGCCGGCGCATGTGGCTGGACGTGCAGGTGCGCGATGCGGGCAACGGGTTGATTGCCGAGAGTGGCGCATACAACGCGGCCAGCGGCGTGCTGACGATCGATGCGCAAGCGCGCGTCTACGAAACGCTGCAGGGCATCTGGAATGGTTCGAGTTGCGTCACCGCGGCTGCCGGCAAGACACAATTCCATTTCGTCTTGAACAACTGCATCGCCAAGGACAACCGCATTCCGCCGCTCGGTTTTTCCGGCGGCAGCGATCTCGAGTTGCAGCCTGTGGCCGCGACCTATCCGGCTGCCAACGGCCGCACGGTCAACCGTGACGACGCGCCATACGCCTTCGTGCTGCCGGCTGGCACGGCACTGCCGGTCACGGTCAGCGCGACGTTGCGTTACCAGACGGCAAGCAAGGAGTACGTCGAGTTTCTGCGCGATGAGGCGGTGGCCAACTCGTTCCCCGCGGAAAACACCTTGTGCAGCGGTGCTCCTGGTCGGCCGTTCACCGTTGGTCCGGGCGACTTGCGCTCGCGCGCCGAGTATCTTTTTGAACTCTGGAACAATGCACCAAGCGGCACGCAGCCAGGCTATGGAAAGTCGCCGCCTCAAGTCGCAGGCAATGTCGCAACGCTGACTGTCGGCAGCTGACATTCTTTCCGTGCCGAGGCTTTTAGGCCGATACGCATCCTCGACGAATACGTAAGGGCCATCTGCGCAGGCTTGCAAAGCCTGACGACGTCAAACCTGGGGCGGCTCAGATTCTAAAAGGCATTTCTTTGGTGACTTTCTTTGTGCCAGCACTGCGCCGCAGGAGCGGCGCGAACGGCGAAGCTGGCCCCGAAGGGGCGAAGGGCAGGATGCCCTGAGTCAAGAAAGTTACCCGCTGCTCCGAAGGTAGCAGCGGAAGCCGTGGTTCTACGTTCGACACGGTCAGCTATAGGGCTAGTCAACACCATCCCCACCCAACCCTCCCCTTGAAGGGGAGGGCTTGAGGCCGTTCCTCGGAACTGGTGCAGTGGTCGCTGGGCATCTACGAAAAGCTGGTGCTTCAAGAAGAATAAGAAAGCACCCAAGTCAGCGCGGCGCCAGCACCAAAGTATACTTTGCCTCACCCGGCAAGAACGGCGTGGCCTTGCCGCGCGCCCAATCCTCGTGCCCCGCGCCGTAGAACGGCGACAGCGGGTTGTCGCTTTGCCCGCCCGGCATGTGGAAGTAGCCGTACTCCTCGTGACCGGGTTCGACTGCGAAGCGCTCCGATGCACCGAAACCGGCGGCTTGCACGCGCGGCATGTTGGAATCGCCGGGCAGGCGCTCGCTCGGCATGTCGAGCAGCCAGCCGAGGCCGGGCAGCGACGGACTCAAGGCGTGCCGCACATGCGTCGCATTGGACTCGCCCCAGCTGCGTGCCGCCAGCCCGCCGGACTTCGCGCCGAGACGCTTGCCGACGCGCTCGGCGCATTTGCCGAGCAACTCGTCCCAGTTGGCGTAGCCCGGCGGCAACAGGTTCGCCGGACGCTGGTTGAGGATTGCGCCGACCAGGATTTCGCCTTGCGGCAGCGTCGGCAGCTTGAAGTCCGCATACTTGGCGCGCACGGCGGCGGCAAAGCCGTCGAGGATGGTGTCGATCACCTCGCGGCGGAAATCGCGGCTCAGCCGATAGCCGACCGAGGCCGGATCGGCGCGGCCGTTCCAGTCGTCGGTATACTTTTTCATGTCGGCCAGGCCGGCATTGTCGCCGGCTTTTTTCAGCGTCTCCAGCAGCACGTCGTGCCAGCGGCCCATCAACACGGCGCGATCGTCGAGCTGGATCGCCAGCATGTCGTCCGGCGCAAACTGCTGCTTGTCCTTGAGGTCGTCGCGGATCTGCCGGGCGCGCGCACCGAGGTCGTAGCCGCCGTCGCCGACCGCCGCGTATTCGGCGCTTTGCCAGTCGAGCGTGCGCGTATTCGCGGTCCACAGCCGCTGCCCCGGCGGGTTCGACAGGTGCGGATACGCGTTCGTCGCGATCCAGCCGTCCCAGCCGGTGCCGGGCTGGCTCCAGTCCGAAGGCAGCATCGGGTCGTAGCCGCCGATGCGTTTCGGGATGCGCCCGGCAATCGTCCAGGCGATGTTGCCGGTGCGGTCGCCGACCGTGAAATTCTGCGCCGGCATGCCGCAGCGGTTGGCCAGATCGATCGCTTCGTCGGCGGTCTCGACCACGTCCATGTCGGCCAGCGCGGCGTCGATGCCGCCGGGTTGCAGCGCGGTCCAGGCCAGCGCCAGCGGCGTGCCGTCGGCGTCCTCGCCGACGATCGGGCCCCATTTTGTCTCGCGCACGGCGAGCTTCTCGTCCGGCGCATTGTGTACTTTGATCACTTCTTCACTTTGTTGCAGCGCTGCGCCGCCGTCGGCGGTGCGATAGCGGGTCTTGTCTTGCGCGTCCAGCGTGACGCGCACCCAGTCGGTCCAGTCGCCGTAGCTGTTGGTGAACGCCCAGGCGACGTGGCGATTGCTGCCGGCGACCAGCGCCGGCGCGCCGGGCAGGGTCACGCCGATCAGGTCCACGCCTTCGCCTTGGCGGCGCGAGTTCGGATACTGCAAGCGCGCACGGAACCAGATGTTCGGCACGCGCAGATTCAGATGCATGTCGTTGGCGACCAGCGCCGCATGCGTCGACGTCAGTGCGCCGGCAACCGCGAAGCTGTTGCTGCCCGGCGTGGTAGGACGCTCGCTCGCCTCCGGCGGCATGCGCAGCAGCTTCGGATCCAGCTTGCGCAGGTCGATGTCGCTGTCGGCCGGTAGCGCCGGGTACTTCATCGCCGGACCGGACAGCGGCGCGTCCCACGGCCCGCCGCTGCTCGCCAGGAATTTGTATACATTGTCGCCCAGAGCCGCCTTGATCTTCGAGAATGCCAGCTCGCGCGCGTCGGTCGAATCGTTCAAGTCGAAGTACATGGCGGCGGTCACCAGCATGCTGTCGGTGTCGCTCCAAGGCTGCGGCGTGCCGCCGAGCAGCCAGTACTCCCACGGCCGCGACGACAACGCGGCCAGTCCCGCATTGGCGCCGTCGCGATAGGCGGCCAGTTCCTCGCGCTGATCGGCCGGCAGCGCCGCCACGATCTTGTCCGCGCGTGCGCGCATGCGGAACGGGCGGTGCTGGCGGTCCAGCGGCAGCGCCGCCTTGCCGACCAGTTCGGCCAGTTCGCCGGCAGCCATGCGGCGCATCAGGTCCATCTCGAAAAAGCGTTCCTGCGCGTGCACGAAACCCAGCCCGAACAGCACGTCCCGGCGCGAATTGCCCTTGATGCTGGCCGTGCCTAGTGCGTCGCGTGCGATTGTTACCTGTGCATTCAGCGCGGCCATGCTGAGCTGTCCGCTCAGGTGGGGCAGGCTGGCGCGCAAGCCGAGCCACAGTGTGGCCATGGCAAGCAGCAGCAGGACGAACAGGGTGAGTACGAGTCTGCGCAACAGGGGGCGGCGTTTCGTCATTGGCGGACGCTTCAGCGGCAAAGCCGCGATGTTAATTCATAATGGGGCCAATGCAGCGGGCTTGGCTGCGGCCGTTGCGTGCGGCCGGCGATGCATCGGCCTGCGTTGCTATCCGCGGCGCCGCGCGCCACGTAAACTTGGCGCCAGGCGGGGAAGGGTGGCATGACGGAAGACGACATCTCCGAACAGGGAACGGAACTCGGCAGGGCGACGGTGGAGCCGACGATCACCCTGATCCGGCGTATCCGCGCGGGCGAGACCGGCGCGCGCGACGCGCTGCTGCGCCGCTTTCTGCCGTTGCTGCAGCGTTGGGCGCACGGCCGCCTGCCGCGGCAGATGCGCGATTTGAACGAAACCGACGATCTGGTGCAGGTGACTCTGGTCAAGGCGCTGGCGCGGCTGGATCAATTCGAAAGCGCCGGTCCCGGCGCGTTTCTGGCCTACCTGCGCCAGGCGCTGCTGAACCAGGTGCGCGATGAAATCCGCCGCCACCAGCGCCGTCCGGATCACGGCGAAATCGATGTCGAGCTGAGCGATCCCGCCGCGCCGGCGCTGATCGAACAAATCGTCGGCAGCGAACGCGTGCGTGCCTACGAACAGGCGCTGGCGGCGTTGCCGAAGCGTCAGCAGGGGCTGATCGTGATGCGCGTCGAGTTCGGCATGAGTTATCCGGAGATTGCCGCGGAAGTCGACAGCACGCCGGACGCCGTGCGCGTGATGGTGGCGCGCGCCATCGTGCTGCTCTCCAAGGCATTGGGATCGGACCCGGCCGCGAGCTGAAGGCCCGGGTCCAGAGCGCTGCAATTTCTTCCGCGCAAATGTTCGGGTCACAGGCGGCGTGACGTTAGTGTGAAGACAGCGTGACATGAAGTCCGCAGGAAAGGCTGAGCCGATGACCCCAGACAATCAACGCGACGACGAACTCGAGCGCCTGGCAGCGCGCATTGCCGACGACGAGCCGGTCAACTGGCAGGGCCAGTCGGGCGCGGACGATGCGGTCAGCGGCCTGCGCGAGCTGCAGCAGCTGGTGCAGGGCTATCGGCATGTGCAACTGGGCGGCAATCGCTTCACGCCGCGTACCAGCAAGTTCAAATGGGGCAATCTCACTGTGTTAGAGCCGATCGGAGCCGGCACGCAGGGTGAAGTGTGGCGCGCCTACGATCCGTTACTCGATCTCCAAGTAGCGCTCAAGCTGCGCAAGGTCGAGTCGGATACCTTGTCGCATCAGTTTCTCGAGGAAGCGCGCCGGCTGGCGCGCGTGCGCCAGGCGAATATCGTCAGCGTGTATGGCGCCGCCGTGCATGGCAGCCGCGCCGGTTTGTGGACCGAGCTGATCCGCGGCACGCCGCTGGCACAGATTCTGGCGCAGGAAGGCGTGTTCGCACCGGAGGAAGTGCGCGGCATCGGCCTGGATTTGTGCCATGCGTTGGCGGCCGTGCACCGGCATGGCCTGATCCACGGCGACATAAAGGCCGAGAATGTGATGCGCGAGGTGTCCGGCCGCATCGTGCTGATGGATTTCGGCGCGGCGCGTGAACTCGACAGCGCGCAGACGCCGGTCGTGTCCGGCTCGCTCAACTATCTGGCGCCGGAAGTGCTGCGCGGTGCGCCGCCGTCGCCGGCCAGCGACATCTATGCGCTTGGCGTGCTGCTGTTCCGTCTGATCGGCGGCAGTTATCCCTATGCGGCCGACAATCTCGCCACTTTCCAGCACAGTGGGATCCGAAGCTTGGAATTCACGTGACTTGAAGTCGCGGC